>Ga0265316_10001828_pt1 | contig 22390 bp, 18 predicted proteins | sample 4522metaG_FD_202092 | JGI IMG/M metagenome (GOLD analysis project Ga0265316, IMG submission 202092) | Rhizosphere microbial communities from Carex aquatilis grown in University of Washington, Seatle, WA, United States - 4-5-22 metaG | ecosystem: Host-associated > Plants > Roots > Rhizosphere >... | reverse complement strand
TCCAACTGCCGCTCCTACTCCGTTTCGGCTCATCCTTGCTCATCGTGCCGTACCGTTTTTCTTCCCGCCCTCTCGCTCCGTATTATAAGGACGTGCGGTTTCCTCGTTGCCTCATCCTGGCGCTCTTGTTCGGCTTAGCCCTTCTGTCCGCGTGCAACCGCGGTTCGCATCCCGCGCAAACTGGCAAGGCCGCGCCCGATTTCACCGTCTCTGACGGCACGTCCAGCGTTCATCTTGCCAGCTACCGCGGCCAGATTGTCCTGCTCAATTTTTGGGCTTCCTGGTGCATGCCGTGTGTCGAGGAGTTGCCTTCCCTTCTCGAGCTCCATCATGAGCAGCCCAATCTTGTCATTCTCGCGGTGAGCATCGACGACGATCGCGCCGCCTATTCGACGTTCATCGTTCGCCACCATGTCGATCTCATCACAGCTTTCGACCCCACGGAGTCAGCTGCGAAGCTGTATCACACGGACATGTGGCCGGAGACCTACGTCATCGACCGCCAGGGAATCATCCGCCGCAAGTTCATCGGGCCTCAGGAGTGGACCAGCCCCGAGATTGTCTCCTATCTCAAGAGCCTCTAGGGCGGCCAGGCTCTCCCATCGAAACTCCGAAAAACTCTTGACAACCTTAGTGCATTAGTGTACTAGTCTTCTAGTACACTAATTTAGGTCATGAGCAGCCTTTCCAAGCCGGCCTTCCATTTTCTGCTCGATCTGAAGAGCGGGGTTCCCGTCTACCGGCAGATCATCGATCAGATTCGCGGCGCCCTGGCGGCCGGCGCGCTTGCCACAGGGGATCAACTTCCCACGGTTCGCCAACTGGCTGTAGACCTGGCCATCAACCCCAACACGGTGGTCCGCGCTTACAAGGAACTGGAATTGGGCGGATTGCTCGAAACGCACCAGGGGACAGGCACGTTTATCAGCACTCGAAAGGTCTCCGGCGCGGATGCAGAGCGGGAACGGCAGTTGGGCCAGATTGTTGCCGATGCGGTGTCTCGCGCCGGCGCGGCAAGTTTCACCATCGAAGATCTCATTGAGCAGTTGCGGACATGGCCCACTGGTCCAGTCCCGAAGGAGAAAGAATGACGCCTAAAATCACCACTCAGAATTTCAACGGCGTTGCCGTTACCGCATTCCTGGTCTGCTTCCTGACGGGCGTGCTCGCCACTGTTTTCACTCGTCAGCCCGCCCCGACTCTCGCGGGCGCGCTTGTTGGCCTCTACCTTCTCTTTGCCATCAAGGTAGTCCGCCAGTGGGAAAAGGCAATCAAGCTACGCTTCGGTCGCTATGTGGGCCTGCTCGGGCCAGGGATCGTCCTGATCGTTCCCGTAATCGAAACTCTAAGCCAGGTCGTCGATCAGCGTGTGCGCGTGGCGAACGTCTCCGCTGAAACCACGCTCACGCGCGATACCGTCCCGGTAAATGTCGATGCCATCGTTTTCTGGATGGTATGGAACGCAGAGAAAGCGATCCTTGAGGTTGAGAACTACGGCGATGCAATCACGATGAGCGCGCAAACTGCGCTGCGCGAGTCGATCGGGCGCCATGACCTGCATCAGGCCCTTGCCGAGCGCGAGACGCTTGGCCAGGAATTGCAGAAGATCCTGGATCAAAAAACCAATCCTTGGGGCATCACGGTACAGTCGGTCGAAATCCGCGACGTACAAATTCCTCTCGACCTGCAGGATGCGATGTCGCGCGAAGCACAGGCAGAGCGCGAGCGCCGAGCCCGCGTGATTCTGGGAACCGCAGAGACCGAGATCGCCGATAAATTCGCGGCCGCCTCTGTTGTGTACAAGGATAATCCCGTCGCGCTGCACCTTCGCGCGATGAATATGCTCTACGAGGCGATCAAGGAGAAGGGGTCGATGGTGATTGTGCCATCGTCCGCGGTGGAAACCATGGGGCTGGGCGGCTCGCTTGCCACTGCCTCGCTGGCCAAACAGCAATAGAAGGAGAGGTAAGCCATGAAACTCAGAGTGCTCTTATCACTTTTCGCGGCAATCCTGCTTGCTCAGGTCTGCGCCGCACAGTCAGTCGACAACAAGCCCATTCTCGGCGTCTGGCGTGGGCAAATGGGGGGCCTTCCAGGGGTCGCCATCGTAGTTACCAACGAGGGTGGTGGCCTTGCGGGAGCCGTTCTCTTCTATTTCCAGGTCCGCAAAACGGTCAACGATCCCTGGACTTCGACTGCTGGCCTTCCCGAGCCGATGTTCCACCCGCACTTTGATGGCACAACGCTCACGTTTCAAGTAAGCCATCGGCGCGCTCATCCTCCGGGTAGCCTGTCAGGCCCACCGGTTTCCTTTCATCTGACACTGACCGGGCCGAACCAGGCTGGATTGGTCAATGAAAACGAAAATCGCCCGGGCGAAAACGAAAATGGCCCGGGCCTCGTCCTCATGCGAAGCGAATACTAGCTGTTATTCTGCATCTGTGACCACGGTGGAAATCGTCTATCGCTACGCCACGCCGCCCACGGAGCAGGTTGCGCTGGCGCTGGCTCACGCGCGCGATGTTTACGGCATCCGGCAGCTCAGTTTCGATCGCGCCGCCAGCACCCTGAGAATCGAATATGACGCCACTCGCCTCAACGCCGCCGCGGTTACTAAGCTCGTCCGCGAGGCAGGGCTCGACATCGCCCTAGGCATCGCCGAGGAGGAGCCGCTTCTCCCCGCGCCTGCTCCGGTGGCGGTGCTCCCGCCAACTGCATAGACCCGTTGCGCCTCCGGTCGAATCTTGCGCAGCCGCTCTGGCCTTGATACTCTGACAAAGGTTCGTCCCTCGGGTTTCGTCCTGAAGCCCGCGTGCGTGCGCCCGTAGCTCAGCTGGATAGAGCGACTGACTACGAATCAGTAGGTCGGGAGTTCGAATCTCTCCGGGCGCACCATATTCCACCACATCGAAGTTGACTAATGAGTTTCCCGCCGCGGCGGGTATCCGGGCGCACTATTCTTCTCTTGAGAATTCTGTAGAATCGCCCCGGCTTTTCTCGCGCAACTCGCGTTGCGGAAACTCTCTAGACGCCGCTGAACGCCGAGAAACCTCCGTCCACGGGCACGACGACTCCGGTGACGAACTCCGAAGCCGGCGAGAGCAGCCAGAGCACCGCGCCGAACAGGTCCGCCGGATCTCCAAAGCGCGCCATCGGAGTGTGCGCGATAATCGATCTGCCGCGCGCGCTCAACTCGCCCGTCTCCTTATCCAGCAGCAGGAAGCGATTCTGGTTGGTGAGGAAGAATCCCGGAGCCACCGCGTTTACGCGAATCTTCGGCGAGTACTCCTGCGCCATGTGCACGGCCAGCCACTGCGTAAAGTTGCTCACCGCGGCCTTGGCCGCCGAGTACGCCGGGATGCGCGTGAGCGGCCGGAATGAGTTCATCGACGAAATGTTGAGAATGGTTCCGTAGCCCTGCGCGGCCATGATTTTGCCAAAGGCCTGGCTGGGCAGAATCGTTCCGAGAATGTTCAGCTCGAAAACCCAGCGCAGCGCGTCCACCGGCAGATCGAAGAACTTCATCTCGCTGCCGGTCGTGGCTTGAGGCTTGTTGCCTCCCGCGCCATTCACCAGGCAATCGAGGCTTCCCAGACGGCCGACAACTTCCTGCGCGGCCTGCACCACGCTGTCGCGGTTGAGCACGTCGCACTGAAACACCGAAACGTGCTCGCCCTGCTCACCCATCCGTTCGACGGCAGCCTTGCCTGCCTCCGGATTCACGTCGAGAATTGCGACCTGGGCGCCGCATCCGGCCAGCGCACTTGCGATTTCGCTGCCAAGAATACCGGCTCCGCCAGTGATGGCGACGGTTCGACCGGAGAAATCGTACATCCGGGACAACTCCGCCAGGTCAAACGCAGTTTGATGCGCTGCTCCAGTCTCGTGTAGAGCTTCCATCATTGCCGGTCCAGCCATATCGCACCCTTTCCTATGTCCCTCGCAAAATCAGCCCAACTTGCTGGCCAAAGGGACTGCCTTGGATAGAGTTTCGCGAAATGGGCATTGATCACGGTGAGTGTTGTCACACGCGCGTGTATGCCAAATCACGGTGTTGCGCCGCAGCACGATGTATCAGGTAAAGAGGAACGTTAAAACGGAGTGTTTGGATGCTTCTAGAGTTGAGCGTGCTGCCCAAGGGCAAGGCCCACCAGGCAAGCGATAGTGCCGTTGACCTCGCCAAAATTATCGATGCCAGCGGCCTCTATCATCAGACAAAAAACAAAGGTGAAGTACTCGAGGGCACATGGGAGCAACTGATGGCCGTGGCCAAGAAGTGCCACGACGAAGCCATGAAGACCCATCAGAAATTTGTGACCGTGATGCGCGCGGTGGATGGTCCCGATGTGGCCCCCTGCTCGCATGCGCCGGCCGATTGCGCCGCCATAAAAGAGATTCTTGAGGACGATGGCGATTGGTTGATTCCATAAGAAAAGCGGAGCCGCCTGCGCTCCGCTCTCCCGTTCTTTATGTAGATTGACCCGTTAGTAAAGCCGGAAATCGACCTCGATGGTGATCATCACCGGCACAGCCGTTTTGCTGTCCTTCATGGCCGGCCTGAATTTGTACTGCCGGATGGCTTCGATGGCCTTCTCGTCCAATCCCATGCCCAATGCCCGCGCAACGCGGATATCCTGCGGATTGCCCTGCGCGTCTACGATGAGCGAAATAAGGCAAACGCCCTGATACTTGGCGCGCCGCGCCTCGTCGGAGAACTCGGCCTCCACACTGTGGACCACTTCCGGAGCCGAAATCCTGCCACCCACCTGGTACAGACCGCCGCCCGCGTTGCCGCCATATCCCGGGCCGTATCCGTTCCCGCCGCCAGGTCCCATGCCGCCGCCGCTGCCCGTTCCCATGCCCGCGCCGTTTCCTGAGCCGGCCGAGGCCAAAGTCACATTGGCCGACTGCTTCATGCCGATCAGCGGCATATTCATGTTGTCGGGCAGTTGAATGTTCTTTTGCACGTTGATGGTTGGAGGATCGGGCAGCTTGGGCTTGTCAATCGTCTGCGGTTGCGGAGGCGTTACCGTATCCTTCGCCCTGTCTGGCAGCTTGCCCTTGTTCGCTTCAACAATGCTCCGGTCGCCGCCGCCACCACCGCCGCCGGCCTGATTGGCGGACTTGGGCATTTTGTAATCGCCCACGTCGATGTTCGTCGCCTGCACGGCGGGATTCACGATGTTGTTGATCGCGCGAATGCCCAGCCAGATTGCCAACAGCAGGATGGTAATGTTGAAGGTCGTCGAGATCCCGATGGCCCACGGATTTGCCTTCACGGCCATCCGGTCGGGCACTGGAATCGGCGTTGAGGTTAACTCCAGAGGCGGCAGCTTGACCGGGAAAAACACGTCCTGAATGCGCTCCCAGAGGCTTGCCCAAATGGGCTCCTCCTTGAAAGCGTTCCCCAGGAAAGCGTCCAGCTCGTGGCCGCTCGCTGAAACCGAAGCTCCCTGGTCGCCCTTTTCGTCCGGTGTCATGTATTGCTCGCTTGCCTTCTCTCCGGCGCTCTTCCCGGCCGTTCCTGCCTGTCCGGACGCGAGTCCGTCCGTAAACAGGCCTATTAATCCATTATGCTTGAACTCGCCAGCCTTTGTCTCGGCTCCTAAATCGCCTTCAGACACCGCCTCCGATTTCCCATAGTCCACCAGCTTCAGGACTTCCATACGCAATAGACGGTTGCCGGGTTCGGTTTGTTACCCAGAAAAACGGCCCCTCTTTGTTTACACTGATTCTTGAGCAAGTTCGCATCCAAGTTCGCATCCTCGATCGGAGTCCCTGTGTCCCCTGCGCCGGAGTTGAAGGCGACCCTCACCCTGCCCCAAACCGCCTTCGCAATGAAAGCCAATCTGCCGCAGAATGAGCCGCTTCGGCTGGCCCGGTGGACCGAGCTCCGTCTCTATGAAGAGATGCGGAAAGCCGGCCGCGGGCGGCCTGTCTACCTGCTGCACGATGGCCCTCCCTACGCCAATGGGCCCATCCACTTGGGCCACGCCCTCAACAAAGGCCTGAAGGACTTCGTGATCAAGTCCAAGACCATGGCCGGATTTTATGCCCCATTTGTCCCCGGTTACGACTGTCACGGGCTGCCGATCGAGATCAAAGTTGAAGAGCAGCTTGGCCGCAAAAGGCTGGACTTACCGGTGGCGGAGATTTTCAAAGCCTGCCGTGCCTACGCGCAGAAGTATGTCGATCTGCAGACCGCGCAATTTGAGCGCATTGGTTGCTTCGGGCGTTGGGACAAGCCCTATAAAACCATGACCCACGATTACGAGTCCCGCACTCTCGAGGCCTTCTATGGCTTCCTTGAAAAAGGCTTCGTCTATCGCGGGCTCAAACCGGTTTACTGGTGCATCCACGACCGCACAACGCTGGCCGAGGCAGAAGTCGAGTACGAGAACCACACCAGCCCTTCGATTTACGTGCGCTACCGGCTGACGTCCGATCCAGCCGCCATTGCGCCGGCGCTTACCGGCAGGCAAGTTTCAACCATCATCTGGACCACCACTCCGTGGACCCTGCCTGCGTCGCTCGCCGTGGCATTCCACCCCGATTTCGATTACGTGGCGCTGGAAGTCGAATCCGGCGAAGTCTACACCGTTGCCGCAGCGCTCGCCGAGCAAGTGGCCGCAGCCTGCAAGCTCGGCCCGACCAAAGAACTTGCCCGCTTCAAGGGAGCCGTCCTCGATCGAGTGACATTCCAGCATCCGTTCCTTGAGCGGTCGGTGCTGGGTGTGCTGGCTACCTACGTCACCGCCGACACGGGCACCGGCGCGGTCCACACCGCACCCTCCCACGGCGCCGACGACTTCTTGACCGGACAGCGCTACGGCCTCGACCCCACTTCCCGCGTCGATGCCACTGGACACATCCAATTCGATCCGGATTCCTGGCATAGCGCGCAGCCGCCCGCCTACGACGGTCTGACAGTGTGGAAGGCGAATCCGGTTATCATCGCCATGCTCGAAGAACGCGGCGCGCTGCTGGGCGGATCGCAACTCGAGCACTCCTATCCCCACTGCTGGCGCTGCCACAAGCCGGTTATCTTCCGCGCCACCGAGCAATGGTTTATCGGCATGGAAACCGCGGTGCGCCGTGCCGACGGCTCTGAAACGACGTTTCGCCAGCTCGCCATCGAGGAGATCGACAAGGTGATCTGGGATCCGGCCTGGGGGAAGGTGCGCATCACCAATATGATCGCCACGCGCCCCGACTGGTGCATCAGCCGGCAGAAGATCTGGGACGTGCCCATTGCGGTTTTCCTGTGCGAGCAGTGCAACCAGCCAATCATCTCCCCGGAACTGAACCGCGCGGTCGTCTCCCTCATTGAGCGCGACGGCATCGAAGCCTGGCGAACGCCCGCCGCGGACGCATTGCTGCCTGAGGGCTCGGTTTGCGTTCATTGCGGAGGCGCTCAGTTCCGCAAGGAAACCGACATTCTCGACGTTTGGCTTGACGCCGGCGTCAGTTGGCTGGCCGTGTGCGAGTCGGACCCGGACCTGAGTGCGGCGTATGCCCTCTTCCAAAAGGGCAAGGGCACGGAGTGCCTTTATCTCGAGGGCGGCGATCAGCACCGCGGATGGTTCCACTCGTCGCTGCTCACTTCGGTCGCGTTGCGCGGCCGCGCGCCCTACTCCCACGTCGCCACTGCCGGCTGGACGCTCGACGAGCAGGGCCGCGCCATGTCGAAGTCACTTGGCAATGGCGTCGATCCAGTCGACATTGCCAACCGCATGGGCGGCGAGATCGTTCGCCTCTGGGTCGCGTCCGTCGATTTCCGCGAAGACATGGCTGCCAGCGAGAACCTGATGCAGCGCTGCGCTGAACTTTACAAAAAGCTGCGCAACACCTTCCGCTTCCTGCTCGGCAACCTGCACGGCTTTGTTCCGGCGCGCGACAGGGTCCCCGAGGCCGAGCTGTTGCCGCTCGACCGTTACATGCTGGCACGCACGCGCGACCTCGCGGAAAAGATTCTCGGCTGGTACGAGGCCTTCGAGTTTCATCGCATCTACCAAGCGGTGAATGAGTTCGCCATCGTGGACCTGAGCTCCTTTTATCTCGACGTCCTCAAAGACCGCATGTACACCTTCGCGCCCACAAGCCAGGCTCGCCGATCCGCGCAGACTGTGCTTTGGCAAATGACCGAGGCGCTCGTCCGGCTGGTCGCGCCCATCCTCACTTTTACCGCCGACGAGATTTGGGAACACCTGCCCGTGGTTGAAGGCCGGCCGATCAGCGTGCATCTCGCGCTGTTTCCCAAGCCGGAAGAGATCTTCTCGGGTGACCCCGCGCCTGTTCTTGCCGAGTGGCAAAAGCTGTTCGCGGTCCGGGATCAGGTCATGCGCGTGCTCGAAGAAGATCGCCAGGCCAAAAATATCGGCAAAGGGCTGGAGGCGCAGATCAGAATTGAGGAGTCGGGGGAGTTGCTGGCCTTGCTGAAACGCCACGAAACCGAACTCAAAGAAGTCCTGAATGTCTCGGGTGTCAGCGTCGTGGAAGGCAAAGAGTCGTCGATCACCGCTGCGCCCGCTTCCGGCCACAAATGCGCGCGCTGCTGGAATTTCATGCCCGAGGTTTCGAACTACGGCATCTGGGAAAACGTCTGCACGCGTTGCCAATCAGCGCTGCGCGAGATGGGCATCGAGCCGCCCCAAAATGTCGCGGCGCAAACGGAGGCCAAATCGTGAACTGGCTAACGAACTGGCCCCGGCCGCCACGCCGCTTGTTCTGGTTGCTGCTCATCTCGGCGCTGGTCATTATTGCCGACCGTGGGACCAAGACGTGGGTCTCCCTGCATATCCCACTGGGCGGAGCGATTCCCGTTATCCCGCGATTCCTGCGCATCACTCACTGGACCAACGAAGGCGCGGCCTTTTCGCTGTTTGCCGATACTGCTTCGCCGCACATCGTCCGCTGGGCATTGGTCGCGTTCACGCTCGCCGCTGCGTTGGTCATCTTGATTGTTTTAGTCCGGCTCGGCAACCACCTCACAGTCACAACGGTTGCTCTTGCGCTCATCCTCGGCGGAGCGCTCGGCAATGTTCACGACCGCATTCTCTACGGCTCGGTTATTGATTTCATTGAGGTCCACATCTTCGCCTACCATTGGCCCGATTTCAACGTGGCCGACTCTTCAGTCGTCACCGGCGCCTGCCTGCTGCTGCTCGACTCGATGCGGCCGCAACGCAAGCCTCTAAGCTGACGTAGCCGCCAAGTCGCAGCCGGTCTGCTGCCAAGTCTGGCCGGTATAATTGGTCGGACCACGTAGCGGCACAGTGTTTCATGCCGGAGTTCGACAAAATGTCTTCAACAAGTGGCGACCCAAAGGTCTTTTTTGTCACCGCGGCGCCCGCGGACCGAATGACCTATCAGCGCTGGGTGATTTGCGCGCTTCTGTTTTTCGCCACGGTCATCGCCTATGTCGACCGCGCCGTAATCGCCAATCTCAAAAACACGCTCGAAGGCGTTATTCCGGGCCTGAACGACTACAAGTACGGGATCATCACCGTCGCGTTCCAGTTGGCTTACGGCATCGCGATGCTGGTCGCGGGTGGTTTGACCGACAAGTTGGGAACGCGAAAGGCGTTCGCGATCGCCATCACTCTGTGGAGCATCGCAGCCATGCTGCCGGGCGCGGCGTTTTCGGTCGCCAGTTTTGCGCTGGCCATGTTTCTGCTCGGTTTGGGCGAAGCCGCCAACTTCCCTGCCTGTATCAAGACCGTTGCAGAGTGGTTTCCCAAGCGCGAGCGGGCGTACGCAACTGGACTCTTCAATTCGGGCGCGAATGTGGGCAATATGGTGGCGCCGGTCGTGGTCGCGGTGTTCGTGGCCCTCTTCAGTAAATGGAGTGTGTTTGGGCCCGCGAGAGCCTGGCGCGGCTCATTCTTCGTCGCTGGCGCATTGGGCTTCGTATGGCTTATTTTCTGGCTCATTGTCTATCGCCGGCCCCAGGATCAACCCCGCGTCTCCAAAGCCGAACTCGCACTGATCCTCAGTGATCCCGGCGAGAAAATTGAGAAGGTTCCCTGGAGTCACGTGGTCCCGTGCAAGGAAGCATGGGCATTCGCGGTCGGCAAGTTCCTCACCGATCCCATTTGGTGGTTCTACCTTTTTTGGATCCCCGGTTACCTGCAGTCCACATTTCATTTGAGCCTGTCACAAAGCAAGATCCCGGTGATGCTGGCCTATGCCATCTCGATCATTGGCAGCGTAGGCGGCGGTTGGATTTCGGGAGCTTTGATCAACCGTGGAATCACAGCAAATAAGGCCCGCAAGGGTACGATGCTCCTTTGCGTATTGTGCATCGCACCCATCTTTACCGCGCCGTTTATCCATCACCTGTGGTTCGTGGTGGCACTCCTGGGCCTCGCCACCGCCGGTCATCAGGGATGGTCGGCGACCTTGTTCACCTTGCCATCCGACATGTTCCCCAAGGCCGCTGTGGCAAGCGTAACCGGCATCGGCGGCATGGCTGGGGCATTTGGCGGAGTTCTGCTGCTGTTCAGCGCGGGAGCCATCGTTCAAAAAACGCACAGCTATGTGACGCTGTTTATGGTCGCGTGCCTTGCGTACCCTCTGGCCCTGATCATCATCCACCTGATTACACCGAGGCTGGCTCCCGCTCGCCTCTCGTAGCGCATGCAAGAATCGAATGTGGCCGCTGAATCGCAATCTCAGCGGCCGCATTTCAAAGCCGCAGCACTCGGCTCGCACTTTGCACTTCTGGTTTTTCTATTGATTACGTTTTGAGGAATCGAATGAAATCCAATCGATCTGTTTTTTGCACACGCACGATTTTCGGTGCCGCAGCAGCTCTTGCCGTCCTTCTTTTATTCTCTTCCCGCACCGTTCTCGGCCAGCGCCTGCCCACTACGGTCATTCCCACGCACTACACTCTCAAACTCGCGCCCGACCTCAAAGCAGCAAGCTTCTCCGGCGAGGAAACGATCGACGTATCCATCAGCCTGCCCACGAACTCAATTACTCTCAACGCCATTGAGATTGTCTTTCAGTCAGTGACCATCGAATCCAACGGCTCGCAGCAAGCGGGCGAGGTGATCCTCGACGCAAACAAGCAGCAGGCTACATTCACATTTCCCAACTCCGTTCCCGCCGGCAATGCCACCATCAAGATCCGCTACACCGGAATCCTGAACAACGGGCTGCGCGGTTTTTATGTGTCAAGAACAGCGCGCCGCAACTACGCCGTTACCCAGTTCGAAGCCACCGACGCACGCCGCGCGTTTCCCTGCTTCGACGAGCCGGCATTCAAGGCCGCATACGACATCTCGCTGATCGTTGACGCTGCCGATACCGCGATCTCGAACACCCCTATCGTGGCTGACACAGCGGGCCCCGGCGCAAACAAACATACACTGGTCTTCAGGACCACCCCAAAAATGTCCACGTATCTCGTCGCCTTCCTCGTGGGCGACTTCCAGTGCACCGGCGGACGACAGGACAACGTGGACATTCGCGTCTGCGCAACGCCGGACAAGGTTGCGTTCACGCCCTACGCGCTTGATATTGCCAAATTCGTTCTGCATTACTACGACGACTACTTCGGCATTCATTACCCGCTCAAAAAGCTCGACCTCATCGCCATTCCCGACTTCGAAGCCGGCGCCATGGAGAACTTCGGCGCCATCACGTATCGCGAAACCGACCTCCTGCTCGATCCCAGGACTGCTACTGTCGCCGAAAAACGAGAAGTCGGCCTCGTCGTCGCGCACGAAATGGCGCACCAATGGTTCGGAGACCTCGTCACCATGCAATGGTGGGACAATATCTGGCTCAACGAGGGCTTTGCCACCTGGATGGAGAACAAGCCCGTGGCTGCGATGCATCCCGAGTGGAACATTCCCGAGGTGGTCGCCGGCAACGAACAGGACACCCTCAACATCGACGCACAGCCGACCACCCGCGCCATTCGCGCCAAGGCCGATATTCCGGACGAGATCAACCAGATGTTCGACGGCATCGTCTACGGAAAGGCCAGCGACGTGCTTCTGACGGTGGAAAACTATCTGGGCGAGGAGACCTTCCGCAAAGGTGTGCACGCATACCTGGCCGCGCACGAATACGGAAACGCCACCTCGGAAGACTTCTGGAATGCGCAGACGGCCACGAGCCACAAACCGGTGGACAAGATCATGGAGTCGCTGGTGGCGCAGCCGGGCGAGCCCATCCTCACATTCGCCACGCCCACAAACGGAAAAGTCTCCGTTGAGCAGAGGCGATTCTTCCTCAGCCCCAGCATCACGCCCGATCCCGCGCAAAAGTGGACCCTGCCGGTTTGCTTCACGACCGCCGATGCCCCGCACTGCGAACTTGTGACGCCCGAGACCTCCAGCGTGAATGTGCCGGCATCAGGCCTCTTCTTCGCCAACGCCGCCGGCAAGGGCTATTACCGCAGCGCATACGCGCCCGCGCAGTATGCAGATCTTGTCACCCATGCTGAATCGGCTTTGACGCTCTCAGAGCGGATCAGTCTCGCCGGCGACGAATGGGCGCAGGTGCACGCCAACAAAGGCCCCGTGGGCGACTATCTGAATCTCGTGGCAGCCCTCAAGTCCGATCGGAGCGCAGAAGTTTTCTCGAGTTCTGCGGGAGTGATTGGTACCATCGCCGACAAAGTGGCCTCGACGAAGGAGGAGCGTGACGAACTGGCCGTGTGGGTGAGCCGCAACTTCGCCCCCGAGTACGCGAAGCTAGGTCCTCCCTCGCCCGGCGACTCGCCCAACACGCTTGAATTGCGCGCGCAACTCCTAGGCCTGCTCGCCGATCACGGCAACGATCCTGCTATCTCTGCCCAGGCGCGTAAAATTGCCGATCGATACCTCGACGATCCTGCGTCGGTCGATCCAACGCTTGGGCAGGCAGCTCTTGAAGCCGCCGCGGAGAACGGCGATGCCGCGCTCTTTGACCGATTGCAGAAGGTGTATGAAACCTCGACCGATCCCGAGCTTCAGGAGAGCGCACTACGACTGCTGGTTCAGTTTGACAATCCCGCGTTGCTTGAGCGTGCCCTCGAATACTCGGTTTCAAACAAGGTACGGAATCAGGACGCCGCGATTCAGCTGGCCATCGGTCTTCAGATTCCCAAGAACCGCAATGCGACTTGGAACTTCGTCAAAACGCATTGGGACCAGGTGCAGGCTGAGGTAACCACCGACCTGGGCTCGTATTTGGTGGGCGGTGCAGGAAGCTTCTGCACCAACGAGGCACACGAAGACGTGAAGAGCTTCTTCGCCTCTCACCCGGTTCCCGCCTCTGACGTGGCGCTAAGGCACGCCCTTGAGAACATTGACAGCTGCGTTGAGCTGCGCCGGCTTCAGGAGCCGAATCTGAAGACCTGGCTGGCCGCGCAATCTGGATCTTAGGGTCTTTTCCGGAGCGAGCCTATAGCTTCCGCAGCCGCTCGCAGGCCTCGTCCAGCTCGGAATCCTGTTTGGCGAAGCAGAAGCGCAGCAGATTCTCGCCGCGCCCCTCGCGGAAGAACGCCGATCCGGCTACGGCGGCCACGCCGGTCGAGCGCAATAGGTTGCGGGCTTTCTCCGCGGCAGTTTTGCCGGGCAGGTGCTCGGCGATGGCCAGGATGTAGTAGGCGCCGGGAGGAGCGGAGGCTTCCATACCAGCGTCCCTGAGGGCGGCTAGCAGCCGGCCGCGCTTCGATTGATGATCAACGGCCAATTGCGCATAGAAGCTCGGCGGCAACTGCTCCAGGCCCGCGGCGGCGCCTACCTGCAGCGGCGCGGGCGCGCACACGTAGGTCAGGTCGTGGAAGTGGCTCATCGTGGGCAACCAGCGCGCATCCGCCGTAACGTAGCCGATGCGCCAGCCGGTGATTGAAAACGTTTTACTGAATCCTGAAATTACAATCGAGCGCTCGCGCATGCCGGGCATCGTAGCCGGGCAGATGTGCCGCGCGCCGTCGTACACGAAGTACTCGTAAATCTCGTCTGTGATCAGGAACAGATCGCGCTCGATGGCTAGTTGGGCTACGGCTTCGAGCTCAGACAGCGTGAAGATCTTCCCGCTGGGATTACCAGGAGTGTTGAGCAGGATGGCGCGGGTGCGCGCGGTTACCGCGGCTCGCATTGCATCCACGTCAAGCTGCCAGTCCGGCTCGGCAAGCGCGACCAGCACCGGATTCACCCGCAATGAGTCGAGCGTATGCACATGGTAGCCGTAAAACGGCTCAAAGACGAGCACTTCGTCGCCGGGATTGAGCAGCGCCATTACGGCGGCGTGCAGGCCCGCGGTCGCCCCGGAAGCGACCATCACTTCGCATTCGGCGTCGTAAGTCAGGCCGTAGTCGCGCAGTTGTTTGGCCGCGATGGCCTCGCGGAGCCGCACAATGCCGTCACACCGCGTGTAGATGTTCTGCCCATCGCGAATGGCCTGGATCGCCGCCGCCTCCACCACTTCAGGCACGGGCGTATCGCAAACGCCCTGCGCCAGATTGATGCCGCTGATGCGGTCGCATTCGGCGGTCATGGCGCGGATTTCGGATTGAAGCGTCTCCGGCGCAAGCGCGCTGAGCGCAAGGCGCGACTCAATTCCGGTGGTGTGCGTGGAGGTGCGTGGCAAGGGGATGATCCTTTGCAACTATTCTACATTTTGGCGCTCAAATTCTGGAGCCCGTTCGCAACGTGTGCGCCCAGTCGCAGCCAAAGCCGACGCAGGCGTAGTATCTTGCAGAAAGAATCGATGCACGAGCTTTCCATCGCGGCCAGTATTGTCGAAACGGTCACCGAGTCTGCCTCGGCGTACCCCGGGGCGCGCGTTATAGCAGTGCGGCTGCGCGTGGGCGCTTTGGCGTCGGTCATCGAAGATTCGCTTCAGTTCTGCTGGGAGCTGGCCTCTGAAGGTTCGCCCGTTGCCGGCGCAAAGTTGGTAATCAATATGTTGCCCGTGATCGTGCACTGCGACGCTTGCGGCGTGGATTCCGAGATCGAGGGCGTGCAAAGCTTTCGCTGTCCGCGGTGTGGCGAGCTGGCGGCTGATCTTCGCCAGGGGCGTGAGCTCGAGATTGAATCGATTGAGCTGGAGGACCCGGAGCCCGGGAAGCAGATCGGTGCACCGAGTCCGGTTGAGGAGCATATATGACGACCAGGATTGTTGAACTGCGGCGAGGAATCCTGAAGAAGAACGATGAGCTGGCTGCAGGGCTGCGCCAGCGGTTCACGTCGGCTGGAGTGTTAGTGCTGAACCTCGTCTCGAGCCCCGGCACGGGCAAGACTGCATTTCTTGAGCTGACGCTGCGTGCACTGCGCGCCCGCGGTGCTCACGCGGCAGCCTTGGTGGGCGATCTTGAAACCGATAACGATGCGCGGCGTCTGGCGGCGAGCGGCGCACCTGTACGCCAGATCAACACGCACGGCATTTGCCACCTTGACGCGGAAATGGTTACAAAGCACCTCGACGACTGGGAAGAAGTCTCGCTCGCAGACCTCAACTATCTCTTCATCGAAAATGTCGGCAACCTGGTGTGCCCGTCGAGCTACGATCTTGGCGAACGCATCCGCGTCGCGCTACTGAGTGTGACCGAGGGCGAGGACAAGCCGCTCAAGTACCCGGGGCTTTTCAATTCGTCCGATGCAGCCGTGATTACGAAGATCGATCTCTCGGTTCCCTGCGGTTTCGACCGTGAGCTGGCGCTCAAGAACATCAATGAGATCCGCCCCGGCATCCGCATCTTCGAGACTTCGGCCAAAACGAGCGCGGGCATGGACGAGTGGCTCGCCTACCTCGCTGAGCAGGCGCGGCCTTCCTGAGCCCCGCGGGTCGCACGGAAGTCACTGTGCGTTCACATCGCTGGCGTTGCGCAAAGCTCGTCTGAAGCGATACCTTTCAGCTAAGGTCGGTAGCAAAACATGTGCCCCTCGGATTCCCCCAGGCACGATACAGATGCGGAAGAGCGCATCGAAGCGGGCTTCGCTCAAAATACGATCGAACGGCTGTTTGAGTTTTCGCCGGACGCCATCCTTGTCACAGACGACAGTGGTGTGATGCGTGCCGCGAATCCGCGCGCCGAAGAGCTGTTCGGCTACTCCAGCCACGAGCTCATCGGCCAGCCCGTCGAAATGCTGGTGCCGGCGCGTTTCCGCGGCGGCCACCCGCGCCATCGCGAGAATTACAACGCCCATCCCCGTACTCGCCAGATGGGCGCCGCACTCAATCTTTTCGGCCTGCGCAAGGACGGCACCGAATTCCCCGTCGACATCATGCTCAAACCCATGCAGACCGAATCAGGCGCCGCGGTGGTCACCTTCATCCGTGACGCAACCGAGCAGCGCGCCGCGCAGGAGGCGCTGCGGCTCAACGATCTGCGCCTGCGCTCTATCGTCGAGAACATCGGCGAGTACGCCATTTATCTGCTCGACCGGGACGGTCACGTGCTCACCTGGAACCCCGGCGCCGAGCGCATCAAAGGCTACAAGGCGGACGAGGCGCTCGGACTGCATTTCTCGCGATTCTTCACCGGGGAGGATCAGGAGCGCGGCAGACCTGCCGAGTTGCTGCGCCAAGCCACGGCCAGGGATCGCGTGGAAGAGGATGCCTGGCGTGTGCGCAAGGATGGTTCGCGATTCTGGGCCAACATCGTGATCACGGCCATCCGCGACAGTAGTGGCGAGGTGACGGGATTCGCCAAGGTCACGCGGGACACAACCGACCGCAAGCGCGCGGAGGAGGCATTGATCTTCCAGCTCAGCGGGGCGCTGCTGGCCAATTTGGATGCGGTGAAACTCCTGGATGCGATCTCGGCCTCCATCCGCGAGGTGATTCCCCACGACAACGCGGGCCTGGTGCTTTACGACGAGGCGGCTGGCGACTTGGTGGTGCAGTTCCTCGGAGGTCCGGGCAGTGAAGTTTTTCCAAGTGAATTGCGCGTTCCCATCGACGGCTCACTGTCTGGAATCGCGTTTCGCACGCGGGAGCCGGTGCTGCTGGAAAGCATCGCCAAAGCGCCCTATGCTCCCCAGACGCTTGCTTACCTCAAGCGAATGGGAATGCAGTCGGGTTGCTGGGTGCCGCTTGTTCATCACGGCAAGGCGCTTGGAGCGCTCTCCGTCGTGAGCCGGCAGGAAGGGACGTTTGGGCAGCGCGAAGTGCAGATGCTAGTGCAGATTGCCGGGCAGGTGGCAATGGCAGTCGATAACGCCATGGCGTTCCGGCGCATTGCCGAGCTGCGCGACCGGCTGGACCAGGAAAAACAGTACCTCGAAGAAGAAATCAACCTCGAGCACCGCTTCGACGACATCGTGGGCGAGAGCACCGGCCTGCGCAATGTGCTCCGGCAGATTGAAACCGTGGCGCCCACCGACGCGACAGTCCTCATCGAGGGCGAAACCGGAACCGGCAAAGAGTTGCTGGCGCGTGCCGTCCACCGGCTGAGCGCGCGCAGCGAACGCACCTTCATCAAGCTGAATTGCGCCGCCATCCCCGCGGGGCTGCTCGAGAGCGAGCTCTTCGGCCACGAGAAGGGCGCTTTTACCGGCGCCATCGCGCGCAAGGTTGGCCGTTTGGAACTGGCCAACGAGGGAACGCTCTTTCTTGACGAGGTTGGCGAGCTGGCCCTCGACCTGCAGCCGAAATTGCTGCGCGCTTTGCAGGAGCGCGAATTCGAGCGCCTGGGCGGAACGCGGCCCATCCCAGTCAATGTGCGTCTCATCGCCGCCACCAATCGCGACCTGTCCAAAATGGTCGCAGAGAAGCAATTCCGCAGCGACCTCTTTTATCGCCTCAAAGTATTCCCTGTCTTCGCCCCGCCCTTGCGCGAGCGCGCCGCAGACATTCCCATCCTCGTGCGCCACTTTGTCTCGCGCCACGCCCGCCGCATGGGCAAGACCATTGAAGCCATCCCGCCCGAGGCGATGGCGGCACTGGTGGCCTGGAAGTGGCCGGGCAATATTCGCGAACTCGAGAACTTTCTGGAGCGCGCAGTAATCCTGTCCCGTGGGCCTGTACTCCACGTGCCTTTGGCCGAGATCGAAGCCATGGAAGAGGATGACGAGAACGCAGCCGCCGCCAATCCTACTTTGCATGCTGCCGAACGCGATCATATTGTGCGCGCGCTCCGCGAGGCCAAGGGCATCATCGGCGGGCCCGGCGGGGCAGCCGAACGCCTGGGGCTCAAACGCACCACGCTTAACTCCAAAATCAAGAAGTTTGGCATCGAGCGCGGAGACTACATGTAGTCTCCGTGACGAAATACCGTCATCGTCATCTCGTCACGCAACAGCCAACGTCACCCGCCGCCGCTGCGATCCCACAAAAGCTGATCCTTTAGTCTCAACGCGATGAAGGCGCTGTCGCACCGCGTCGTAAGTTTGGCATGCGCCGTGCTTTATCACAGGCATGGCGCAGGACGAGCCAGCAAGTGCTTCGAATCTATTTTGAAGAAAACGCGAACGCGATCGTCATCAAGCTGGAAGGGCGCGTCGCCGGACCCTGGGCAACCGAACTTGGCCGCCTGTGGGAAGAGAAAGCTCCGGTCGTAGCGCAGAAGAAACTGTCTCTTGATTTACGGGAAACGACTTTTGCCGACGCTGTGGGGATCAAGGTTTTGAGAACAATCTACTCTCGAACCGGAGCCGCGATCCTCACTGGCACACCCTGGACCGAGTATCTTGCCGAAGAAGTGGCGTGCAGGAACTCTCAACTTGCGGACACGGAGAGCTGAAATGCATATGGGACATGATCTGACGAACAACGCGGGTATTCCTTCTTACCGGAAGGGCGACTTCTTTAAGGCATTGCCGGCCGCGGCGCTGGCCGAAATTGAGCCGCTGCTCGCGCCCTCTTCCTATCCGTCTAACGTGGTTCTCTTCACTGAGACGCAGCCGGCCTCGGGCGTCTACGTAGTTCTCGATGGCGAGGTCAAGCTCTCCATCAACTCGAGCGATGGCCGCCGTCTGAGCTTTCACATCGCCAAAGCGGGCGAGGTGCTCGGACTTTCACCCACTCTTTCAGGCGGTGATTACGAGATGACCGCGGACACCCTCTATCCCGCAAGGATCGCGCACATCTCACGCCAGGTGTTCCTGCAATTCATGTCTCGTCATCCTGAGGTCTATCCCATCGTCACTCGCGAAATTAGTCGCAGCTTCAACCTCGCTTGCGAACAGTTGCGCTTGGTTGGCCTGTCAGCATCGGTGCCGGAGCGCCTGGCGCGCCTGCTGCTGGTGTGGAGCGACGAGCCCGGCCAGAAACCAGAGCGCGCCGCGCACTGCCGCATGTCGATGACGCACGAAGAGATCGGCGAATTCATCGGCGCCTCACGCGAGACCGTGACGCGCACGCTGAGCATCTTCAAAAACCGCCATCTGGTGGCGCAACACGGATGCACACTTACGATTCCAAGCCGTGTGGCGCTTGCGAGTTACGCTCGCGGATAGGGTTGCCCGGCTTTTCTCACGCTTGAGTTTTAAACGGGAGAACGCGGCAAGCTCTGACGCATTGTGGGTGATTTGGTTGGCCGTTCGCCTTTGGCGAGCGGCCTTCATTTCTTTGTGCACTCGCCAATCATTTCTTCAACTGCCGCAGCGCCAGCTTCGCAGCGTGGTAGCCGCACATGCCGTGCACGCCTCCGCCGGGTGGCGTCGATGCCGAACACAAATACAGCTTGGGCGCGCCCGTCGCGTAGCCGCTCGAAGTCGGGCGGAAGAGCATCTGCCGCATGGTCATTGCGCCGCCGCTGATGTCGCCGCCAACGAGGTTCGCGTCCATCGCTTCCAGCGCCGCCGGCGCGGAAACGTGCCGCGCCAGCACGCAATCGCGGAATCCCGGCGCAAAGCGCTCGATCTGCGCCTCAATGCGCTCTGTCATGTCGGCCGTTGACCCGTTAGGCACGTGGCAATAGGCCCACAGCACATGCTTTCCCTCAGGCGCGCGCGATGGATCGAAAAGCGTTGGCTGCGCCACCAGCACAAAGGGCTGTTCGGCTCCGCGCCCATTTGCCACGGCGGATTCGGACGCCGCGATCTCCTCGAACGATCCCCCCAGGTGCACCGTGATGGCTCGCCGGCAATCCGCTGCGTGCCACGGAACAGGCTGTGAAAGCGCGTAGTCGACTTTGAACGCACCCGGCGCAAGCTGGAACTTTTCCAGCTCGCTTTTGTATTTGGGCGAAAGCCGCTCACCGGCGATCGCCAGCAATTGTCGTGGCGCGGTGTCAAAAAGAACGAATTCGCTGCTCGCCTCCAACTCGCGGAATTGAGCCGCATCGATGCGGGACGACGTGTGCACTGTTCCACCCAGCGTCTTCAGATAGCCGATGAGCGCCTGCGTAATGGCCCGTGCGCCACCCCGCGGAATCGGCCAGCCCACCGCGTGAATTGTGATGCCCAGCATCCATCCGATCGTCGCGCTCAATGGTTGGTCGAAGCTTAGGAACGAGTGACCCGCAAGCCCCGCGAAGATGGCCCGAGTGCGGGCGCTGACGAAGTGGCTCTTGGCAAAACTCTGCGCCGATTGAATCGCCGTCAGGCCGAATCGTGCCATGCGCAGCGGATGATGCGGGATGCGCAATGCCGGCCCAAGAGTGTCTTCCGCAAACTCCATCCAGTCGTCGGCCGGGGGTTGCATCAGGCCGCGCCACAGCTTGCCGTCCGCTCCCAGCGCGCGTTCCGCATGTTCCAGGTCGCGCTCCAGCACCACGGCCGAGCCATCGTCGAGCGGGTGCGCCAGCGGCACTTCTCCGTGGATCCATTCCAGTCCGTGATCTGCCAATGGCAACGTGGCGAAAAACGGAGACCCAGCCGCGAACGGATGCACTGCCGAGCCGAAGTCGTGCAGAAACCCGGGCAACGTGAGCGGAAGAGTCCGCACAGCACCGCCCGGTTCTGCTTCGGCCTCGAAGACATCCACGCGCATCCCCGCCTGCGCCAGCACAATGGCGGCGGCCAGCCCGTTGGGGCCCGATCCAATCACGCATGCGCGGCTCATCGCTTCATCTTCCCCTCAGCACTCCGTTCCTCAGTCGTGGGGCAGCAACTCCTCTGGCCATTCAACCACAGCGAAGCGGCCATCCGCTGCCATCGTCAGTTCCGGCGCGTACAGGCCCAGATACGCGCGGCGCCACCAGTTGCCGGCCTGCCGCTTTTCATCCATCGTCGTAAACCAGTATTGCCAAATGACCGCGCGCACATAGCGTGGAGGAATCTGCGGGAAGGGATCGCCGCGAAACAGCGCGAGCACAGCGTCGTCTCCCACGAGCAGGCGCTCCTCCGTGAGGGGAACGATCTCGTTGTCGCGCCAGCCCCCGAGCGAGGCAAACCACAGGTTCCAGTCAAAACGCGGCTGATAGGGCGCATAGATTCCGGGCGCCTCATTCAATGCCTGCGGTTTGTTCTGAAACAAGTACGGCGTCCAATTTTTCCCGTCGATGGAGCCTTGGAATTCAATTTCATAGCGTCCGCGGGTCATCACCGCGAAGAGCCCATATTGATTAGCAATGCGAAAAGGATCAAGCGCGATCAGCGGCTTCTCCGGCAGCGGAGTCTCTCGCACCAGAATTCCGATCATCTCCGCAGTCGTGTTGTAAGCAATCCAGATCAGCAAGAATGCGGCAACGGCCAGGCGCACCGCCCAAAACGAAAATCCGAGCCGGCGGAAGAAACTGTGGTGCTTTGAGAAGTTTTCGCTCTCCTCGATGTCCGCCGTCGCCACGCTAGCCTCGCCCACACTCAGAATCGATAGTGGCTCCTCCTCTTGCAATTCCAGCGCCGGCCCCGCAGTGCGTTCGGGTTCGCGAGGGCGGAAGCGCGGGGGCACGAAGCGAAGCAGAAATTTGTCATCGAGCAAAAGAAAGCCCAGCGATAGCACCAGGTAATTCAGGAACGCATAATTGGCAGTGAGGATGACGCCAATCTCCCACGGCGTGACAATGCAGAAGAGAATCAGCCGCACACGGCGCGGAAAGAACATCATGAACACCAGGCCCAACTCGAGCGCCAGGGTTCCTCCAACAGTGGCCGCATGGAACCAATGAGGCAGGTGCTCCACGTACCATCCGATCCACGTAGGCAGCGGGCCGTTCTGGTAGTACTCGTCCATGGCGGTGAAGCTGCGCCATTGCGGGTCGCCGCTCACTAGCTTCACAATGCCCGATTCGAAGTAAATCCGGAACCACTCCCATTGCAGCAGGAACCAGCTCATACGTGAGACCGGATCGTGCGCGCCCCAACCGGGCAAGAGCCCTCGCGGCGCGAAGAACAGCGCCAGAAACCCTGCCTCCAGCAACATTCCGTCCGACTGATAGCTCGAGAACACACTGCTTGCGCCGACGAACGAAAGAAAACAGACAAAACAAACAAAGAAGCTCAAACGGGGCCATAGGTTCAAGAAAGCAATCACGGACGCGATCAAGCCGATCCACGTCACC
>Ga0265316_10001827_pt1 | contig 22392 bp, 23 predicted proteins | sample 4522metaG_FD_202092 | JGI IMG/M metagenome (GOLD analysis project Ga0265316, IMG submission 202092) | Rhizosphere microbial communities from Carex aquatilis grown in University of Washington, Seatle, WA, United States - 4-5-22 metaG | ecosystem: Host-associated > Plants > Roots > Rhizosphere >... | reverse complement strand
CCATTTCGCGAAGTACCACGGCGAACCCCGCAGGAAGTACTGCAGGCGCTCTGCGGGGGCCGTCCCCCGGACGTACTCCTTCAGGAAGTTGCGGTAGCCGTCGTTCCACGACGCCCAGCCCGTGTCGCGCAGGGCGCCCGCGATGTGGCCGCGGAAGCTCCACGGCTCGGCGATCAGGATCACGTCGGGCTTGAGCGCCTTGAGCGCCGCCTCGATCCCCTTCAGGACGTCGACGCCCAGGAGCTCGGCCAGGTCGAACCGGAAGCCGTCGACGCCGTAGGCCTCGATCAGATGCGTGCAGCTGTCGATGATGAGCCTCCTTGACATCGCCGAGCTCGCGCGCACGTCGTTGCCGCAGCCGCTCCAGTTGGCCAGGTTGCCCGCGGGGTCCTGCTCGAAGTAGTAGAGCCGGTCGATCGCCATGAGGTGGGGCGGGTCGCCGACGTGGTTGTAGACGACGTCGAGGACGACGGCCATCCCGCGGGCGTGGAACGCGCGCACGAGGTCCTGCAGCTCGCGGACCCCCGACGCCTCGGCGGGGACGAGCGAGTAGCTGCTCTCGGGCGCGAAGTAGGCGTTCGTCATGTAGCCCCAGTGGTATTCCTCGTCGGTCTTGTTATCGAACTCCTGGACGGGCTGCAGCTCGACGCAGTTGACCCCGAGGTGGTGGAGGTAGAAGTCCGGGTCCTCGACCCACTTCCTCAGCCCCGAGAAACCCATCCGCTCGGCCCCGCTGGCCCCCACGGGCGCCTTTGCGACCAGGTCGCGCACGTGGGCCTCCGCGATCACCAAGTCCTGCCAGGAGGGCGTCTTGAAGTCCGTGTCGCCCCGTCCCACCCAGGCCGGGTCGAGCACGATGCCCGGGCCCGCGCGGCCGACGGTCGCAAGGGCGTAGGGGTCCAGGATCTCGGTCCCTTGCGCGGAGGGGGCTCCCGCGCCCACCCCGGTAACCGTGTACCAGTAGAACCAGCCATGGAGGTTCCGGTCGAGCTCCACCTCCCAGACGCCGGAGGCGCCGTGCACGTCGCCCCTCCTGGCGAGCGGGAACGAGTCGGCCCCGGCCCTGCCCGCCAGGTCGTGGCAGGCGTGCAGGGCGACCGACTCCGCCCGCGGGGCGAAGATCCGGAAGACGGTAGAGCCCCCCGATACGATCGCCCCGAGCGGCAGGTCCGTTCCCAGCTCAAAGAAGAAATCGCCCGGTGCGATCGGCAGGGCGTGTCCCGCGGCGTCGGTCCCCGCGGTCACCTTCCACGCGCCGGCCAGGTCGAGCGGGGACGAGAGCTCGAAGCGCCACAGGTGGGCCCCGGTCCTCGCGGGGTCGATGAAGCGGTTGACGAAGCCCGCGGCGTCGCGGACGCAGTTGGGCGCGTCGTCGCTTGGGTGCAGCCACTGGTTCTCCCCCGTCACGAACTTGAAGAGGACCTCGCCTGCCTGGAGCAGCTTTCCGACCGGCCCCGTCCACAGGAGCACCTCCTCCCCGTCCAGGTCCTCGAGCCTGAGCCTCCAGTCGTCGTTTCCCACGGCGGCCTGCCAGCCGTTGAACGCCCCCGCGACGTAGACGCTGTCGTTTTCGAGGTCGACGCCGCCGCTGCGCTTGAGCGGCAGCGCGAAGGCGAACGTCGAGGGGTCCTTCAGGAAATACCGCAGCGACTTGGCGCTGGCCAGGTCCGGCGCCTTCCGAACGTTCTTCACCTCCACGGCGCCCGAGAGCGCGATGACCGGGGGCGCCGCCAGGGCCCAGTCGCGGTCGAATTCGACGATCCCCGAGGAGAGCGAGTCGAGCCAAGCGCGTGCGAGTCGTGGGGCGGTGGGCATCGTTGATCCTAGAGCATCAATCGTACCCCCCGGGGGGAGCGTGCGGCAAGCGCCCTGCGCGAAATTGCCGCGGAATAATGCGGACGACACGGGCGCCCGAGTTTGCTAATGTGGCGCCGTCGAGAGAGACCCGGCCCATGAGAATGACCCACGCCCACATGTATTCGCGCTTCCTCGCGAGCGATCCCGCCTGGAACGGCCGGTTCTTCACGGGCGTCCTGACGACCGGGATCTACTGCCTGCCGTCCTGCCGGGCCCGCAAGCCCAGGCCCGAGAACGTGCGGTTCTTCGCGTCGTGCGAGGAGGCCCGGGCGGCGGGCCTTCGCGCCTGCAGGAAGTGCCACCCCGACGACTTCGCCAAGGGGGCCGATCCCGTCCTGGAGTCGATAGAGACGCTCGTCGCCGAGGTGAGGGTGTGCCCCAGGAGGTTCGCCGACGCCCGGGCCATCGTCCGCCGCTCGGGCTTCGGCACGACGCGCTGCTTCGAGCTTTTTCGCCAGCACTACCACACGACGCCCGCCGACCTCCTGACGAGGGCGAGGGTCGATGCCGCGAGGCGCCTTCTCATGGGCGGCGACTCGCCGCTCGCGGAGGTGGCGGCCGAATCCGGATTCGAGTCGCTCTCCTCCTTCCACGAGCACTTCCGCGCGCAGAACGGGATGACGCCCAAGGACTACCGTGGCCTCCGCTCACCGGGCCCCTTCCGGATCCACCTTCCCGCCGACTACCCGCTCGCCCACCTGCTGCGCACCCTCGGCAGGGATCCCCAGAGCATCACCGAGCGCCTCACGGGCTCGACCTACGAGACCTCCGCCGACCTCGGGGGCGTCCCCGCGGTCGTGCGGATCGACTTCACCAAGGAGAGCGCGACCGTCTCCCTTGGCGCCGAGGCCGGCCAGGGGGCCGGCCTAAACGCCGCCGCCCACAGGTTAGTCGCCGGGATCCTCGGGCTCGAGCAGGACGCGGCGGCCTTCTCGCGCCTCGCCCGGCGCCTCGGCCTTGCTCGCCTGGTCGCGGGCCGCCAGGGCCTGCGCCTCATCCGGACGCCCGGCGTCCTCGACGGGCTCCTCTGGTGCATCATCGGCCAGCAGATCAACCTTCCCTTCGCGTGCGTCCTGAAGCGCCGTCTGGTCGAGAACACCGGGACGCGGCTCCCCGGCGGCCTCTATGCGCTGCCGACGGCGGACGCCGTCGCGCGCCTCGAGCCCGCGGACCTGCGCCCGTGGCAGTACTCCAGGCAGAAGGCCGAGTACCTGATCGGCGCGGCCCGGTTGGTCGCAGAGGGCAAGCTCGACCTCGCCGCGCTTCCCGCCATGTCCGCCACCCGGGCGGAGCGGCTCCTCCTCTCCGTGCGCGGGCTGGGCCCCTGGTCCGTCAACTACCTGATGATGCGCTCCCTCGGGTTCGCCGACTGCGTGCCCCTGGGCGACACCGGCGTCACGAGCGGCCTCAAGACGCTCTTCCGCCTCGAGGAGAGGCCCGACGCCGACGCGACGCTGCGGCTCATGTCCGTCTTCGCGCCGCACAGGAGCCTCGCCACCGCCCACCTCTGGCAGATCAACCAGCCGACCCTATGACCAAGCCAACCACCCTCCATTTCAGTGTGTTCCCCACCCCGCTCGGCAGCTTCTCTGTCGCCGTCGACTCCGCAGGCTCCGTGGCCGCGGCCGCCTTCGGCGGCGAGACGGCGCTTCGGGGCCGAATCGGGGAAGCCACGCTCGTCGAGGACGCGGGCCGAACCGCAGCGGCCCGCAGGCAGGTCCAGGACTGGTTCCGTGGCAGGGGTCGAGCCTTCTCGGTCGGCCTTGCGCCGGCGGGCACCCCCTTCCAGAGGCGGGTCTGGGCCGCCCTTCGGGAGATCCCCTATGGCGAGACCCGGTCCTATGGCGAGGTGGCCAGGTCCGTGGGGAGTTCGCCGCGCGCCGTCGGCAGGGCCAACGCGACGAACCCCATCTGCCTCATGGTCCCGTGCCACCGGGTCATCGGCGGGGACGGCTCCCTGACGGGCTACGCGTTTGGCGAGGCGACGAAGCGCCGGCTCCTCGACTTCGAGGGAGCGGCCGTCAACGGGCCCTAGGACCGCGGATGGCGGCCACGAGGGCCTTGAGCTTCGCGTGGTCCTTCACCCCGGGGGAGGATTCGACGCCGCTGTTGACGTCCAAGAACCGGGCCCCCGTGCCCAAGAGGGCCTCGGCCACGTTCCCGGGGCTAAGGCCGCCGGAGAGGATCCAGGTCTTCCCCAGGTTCGCCTCGCGGTGCCTGCGGAACTTCGCCCAGTCGCCGGTGCGGCCCGTGCCGCCGAAGAGTTCCGGGTCGAAGGTGTCGAGCAGGAAGGCCTCCGAGAGGCTGAGCCATTCCCCCGGGACGTCCACCCCGGGGGGAAGCTTGGGAGCCAGCCAGAGGTTCTCGGGGCCGACCGCCTTGGACCAGCCCTCGATCAGGCCGGCGGGCAGGTCGTGCCGGAAATGGACCTGGAACCGGTCGAAGCCGGCGTCCCTCATCGCCACGAGCTCGGGCAGGCCCGGCTCGACGGATACCGCCACCTTGCGCCGGGGGGGCAGCCGCGAGGCCATGGAGCGGTACTGGGCCAGGGAGATGTGCCTCGGGGACTTCGCGTAAAAATTGAACCCGAGGTAGTCCGCCCCGCAGGCATCCGATGCCTCGGCGTCCACGAGGGTCGTCAGCCCGCAGACCTTGAGCTGTATCCCGTCGATCATACCCTTATCCCAGGACCCTGAGGAGCTCGGCCACCAGCTCGTCGATCCCGGGCTTTGGCGCCTCGAAGTCCACGCCGAGCCCTACCTTGCGCATCGTCTCGCTCGTCTGCGGGCCGATGCTGCCGAAGAGGGGCTTCGTGGCGCCCCTCGCGAGCGAGAGGGACGCGCCCTGGTCGACGAAGCTCTGCGCCGAGGACGAGCTTGCGAAGAGGACCGCGTCGGCGCCCCGCGCCCGGTACTGGGCGGCCGCGGGGTCGGCCGACAGGTCGACCGGCTCCGTCTTGTAGACCTGCAGGCAGTCCACGATGGCCCGGGCCTCGACAAGCTTCATCACCAGGGTATCCCGGTTCAGGTTTCCGGTGATGACCAGCACCTTCGCGTTGTCCATGCTGCCGGTGTCGATCAGCTCCCCGGCGAGCGCCTCCGCGGTCGCCTTCTTCGGCATGCACTCGACCTTCAGCTTGAGCTCCGCCACCGCGCTGGCCGTCGACTCGCCGATGCAGGCGATCCGCACGAGGCCGAGCGAGCGGATGTCGTCGAAGAGCCGAAAGAACTCCCCGAAGAAGTTGTGGACCCCGTTGGCGCTCGTGAACACGAGCCAGTCGTAGCCGCCGAGCTCCAGCATCACGTCGGCCAGAGCCTGCTTCGATATCTCCCTGGATATCCGGATGACGGGCAGCTCGACCACCTCTGCCCCGAGCACCGCAAGCTTCGCGGCCAAGTCGGACGCCTGCTCCCGCGTGCGGGTCACGACGACCCGCCGGCCCGAGAGGGGAAGTTTCCTGGGTTCGGACATGGGATCCGGCCGCTACCTGAGCCCGAGCCCGGCGAGTATCCTCGCGGCGGCGGCATCCGGTTCTGCGAAGTCGCGCTCCGAAAGCGGCAGCGTGTGGCGGCCCACCTTCTCGTGGAAGAAATAGAGCGTGTCGGCCGTCGCGTAGGCGCCCATGGCCGTCTGGCATCCGCCGCCGAGCGCCGTCTGGATCGCCCGCTCAAGCCCCATCCCGCGCGCGGTGAGCGGGTCGAAGACGCCCGCAAAGCGGGCGAGGTCGGCCGTGCGGCACTGGACGCCGATGGCGCCCTGGCCGACGGCGGGGACCATGCTCTCAAAGCCCATGGCGTGGAACTCGACCCCGGGCCAGGAGCCGATCCCGAGGCGCTTCAGCCCCGCCGCGGCGAGGATCGTGCCGTCGGCGACCCGCTGTTCCGCGATCTTCCTTAGCCGCGTGTCCACGTTTCCCCGGATCTCGGTGAACTCGACGCCCGAAAACAGGGCCGCCGCCTGCTGGCGGCGGCGCGGGCTGCTGGTTGCGATCGTCTTGGGCGCACCGACCCCCGAGCGCAGGATCAGCATGTCCCTCGTGTCCTCGCGCGGGAGGTATCCGGCGATCGTAAGCCCGTCGACCGACCCGCCGGGCAGGTCCTTGGCGCTGTGGATCGCGACGTCGGCCTCGCCCCTGAGGAGGGCCGCCTCCAGTTCGCGCGTGAAGAGCCCCTTGCCGCCCTTCTCCTCGAGCGACCACTCGGCCTGCCGGTCGCCGGTCGTGACGAGCTTCATGAGGTCGCACTCGACGCCGAGGCGCTCGCGAAGGTAGGCCGCGGATAGCTCCGCCTGCGCAAGGGCCAGGGGGCTCTTGCGGGTGGCGAGGATCAGCTTCTTACCCATGATCGGGCACCCCACGTCCGGTGCGACGCAGGCGGGGTCAGTAGGCGGCCTGGACGCCCTTGAGGTTCTTCTTCGACATCCAGGGCATCATGCTTCGCAGCCGCTGGCCCGTCTTCTCGATCTTGTGGGCCGCGCCCTTCTTGAGGAGCCGGTTGTAGTTCTTCAGGCCGCCCTTGTACTCGGCGACCCACTGGCGGGTGAACCTGCCGCTCTGGATCTCGCCGAGGATCTTCTTCATCTCGCGCTTGGTGGCCGCGTTCACGACGCGGGGGCCGCGCGTGATGTCGCCGTACTTGGCGGTCTCTGAGATGGAGAAGCGCATCCCGGCGATGCCGCTCTCGTACATCAGGTCGCAGATGAGCTTGAGCTCGTGGAGGCACTCGAAGTACGCCATCTCGGGCTGGTAGCCCGCCTCGACAAGCGTCTCGAAGCCGGCCTGGACGAGGGCGCTCGCGCCGCCGCAAAGGACCGCCTGCTCGCCGAAGAGGTCGGTCTCGGTCTCCTCCTTGAAGGTCGTCTGAAGGACGCCGGCCCGGGTCGAGCCGATGCCCTTGGCCCAGGCAAGCGCCGTCTGCTTCGCCTTGCGGGAGCGGTCCTGGAAGACGGCGACCAAGGCGGGCATCCCCTTGCCCTCGACGTAGAGCCTGCGGACCATGTGGCCGGGGCCCTTCGGGGCGACCATGATGATGTCGATGTCCTTGTGGGGCTTGATGAGCCCGAAGTGCACGGCCAGGCCGTGGCTGAACATGAGGGTCTTGCCCTTGGCGAGGTTGGGGAGGATGTCGTTCTTGTAGACGCTCGCCTGCTTCATGTCGGGCAGGCCTACCATGATGACGTCCGCCCGGCGCACCGCCTCGGCCGTGTCGTAGACCTTGAAGCCGTGCTGCTTCGCGACGCTGCGCGACTTGGAGCCGGGGTACAGGCCGATGATGACGTTGCAGCCGCTGTCCTTGAGGTTCAGGGCGTGGGCGTGGCCCTGGGAACCGTAGCCGAGAACGGCGAGCGTCTTGTTCTTGAAGATGCCGAGGTCGGCGTCCTTGTCGGTGTAGACTTTGGCGGGCATGGTAAGTTGGGAAAAGGGTTTCGTGCTAGCGGGTGAGGGCCAGGCGGCCGGTCCTCGCGATCTCGAGGACCCCGAAGGGCTCGAGGAGCCCGAGGAACGCCGAGATCTTCTCCTCGTCGCCCGTCACCTCGATGATGAGGGAGTCGTGGGCCAGGTTGGCGATCTTGGCGCGGAAGATCTCCTTGATCTGGAGCACCTCGGGGCGGGTCTTGGCGTCGGCCTTGACCTTAACCAGGACCAGCTCGCGGGCGATCGTCTGGCCTTCCTTGAAGTCCATGACCTCCACCACGTTCACAAGCTTGCGCAGCTGCTTGGTGCACAGGTCGAGCGCCGCGTCGTCCCCCTTGAGGACGATCGTGATCCTCGACAGCGAGGCGTCGTGGGTCGGCGCGACGTTGAGCGAGTCGATGTTGAAGCCGCGGCCGGAGATCATTCCGGCGACGCGGGCCAAAACCCCGAACTTGTTCTCAACGAGGACTGAGATCGTATGTCGCATGAAGTGCTTGTGTGCTTGGCGCCGCGGGGTCGGACCCAGTGCACGGCGGGTCCCAAGGTCAACCAAGCCTGGCCTAAAAAGGGAAGCCTAAACGGCGGGAAGGGCCCCCTGGGCGCCCCGGGGGTTGCCAACCGGGCCCGGCGGGCCGATTCTTGGCCCATCGTGCACCACCCCCGCATGGACACCCGAACCCTTGTCTGCCTGGCCGGCGCCCTTGCGGTGCTCGCCCCCGCAACCCTCGCCGCGCCCGCGGGCGCAGCCGCCGAGCAGGTGACCGTGACCGGCCTTTCGGGAAGCCGGATCCGGGTCGAGGCCCTCGAGCCCCACATCGCCCGCATCTGGGTGAAGCCGTCGGGGGAGTTCGCGCGCAAGCCCTCGCTCGCGATGGAGACGGCGCCGGAGGCCCGCAGCCCCCTGACCCAGTCCGAGAATGCCAGCGTGGTGACGGTCGACACGGGCGCCCTGAGCGTCGAGGTCGACCGGCACTCGATGGAGCTCACGGTCCGCGCGAACGGGGGGCCCGAGCTCCTCTCCCGCGTGAGCGTCGCCGTGCCCCAGGCCGACGGGGCGTGGACCCTCACCGAGGCTCTGGCCCCCTCCGAACGCCTCTTTGGCCTCGGGCAGGACAACCACAACAACGGGCGGCTCAACCGCCGGGGGGTCGTCCGCGAGCTCTGGGAGGGCCAGCAGATCAACTCGGGCAACGTCACCGCCGAGTACCCCGTTCCGCTCCTCCTGAGCACGGGCCGCGACGGCCACGCCTACGGCGTCTTCTTCGACAACGTCCACCGCCTTCGCTTCGACCTGGGCCACGCGCAGGCCGACCAGCTGCGCCTCGACGCCGACGGCGGCGAGGTCGACTTCTATGTCATCGACGGCCCGCGGCTGGCGGACGTCATCGAGCGCTACACGAGCCTCACCGGCCGCCCGTCCCTGCCGCCCCTCTGGGCCCTGGGCTACTGGCAGAGCAAGTGCACCTACTACGACTGGACCTCCCTCGACGAGGCCTACAGGCAGCTCTCCGCCCGCGGCTTCCCGGTCGACGTCATGGTGATCGACGCCGACTGGCCGGAGGTCGTCACCGACTATGTCTGGGCCAAGCGATGGATCGACACGGCAGGCGGGCTGACGCCGGCCCAGAAGATCGCCGACTACGCGAAGAAGGGCGTCAGGATCGTGATGTCCCAGTCGGGGCCCATGGTGAAGACGGAGTCGCCGACCTTCGCCACCGGCTGGGCGCTCGGGGTCTTCGCGACCGACGGCAAGGGCAACCCCATCCAGGCCGGGTACTACGGCGGGATGCTCCTGGATTTCACGCACCCGAAGATCAACGACTGGCTCTGGCCCCAGACCCGCAAGCTCAACGAGTCCGGCGTCGCCGGCTGGTGGCTCGACCTGGACGAGCCGGAGGGCGAGCCCGCGCAGACCCACTACTTCGCGGGCCGCCCCCCCGAGATCCACAACGAGTACTCGCTCCTGTGCACGATGAGCTTCGAGGGCGTCCAGCTCGCCGTGAACCCCGAGCAGCGGCCGTTCATCCTGTCGCGCGCGGGCCCGGCGGGGTTCCAGAGGCACCACGGGGCCGTCTGGACGGGCGACATCTACAGCGACTACGCCACCTACCGGGCGCACCCGCCTGAGATGCTCAATTCGAGCCTGTCGGGCCTGGTGTACTGGGCATGCGACACGGGCGGGTTCCTCGTCGGCTACTACAAGGACGACATGCTCGGGGCCCACGCGCGGCTGTATGAGCGGTGGATGCAGTTCTCGGCCTTTGCCCCGATCACCCGGGCCCACAAGGCCGGCGGCGCGCCCGAGCCCTACGCCTTCGGGCCGGCCACGGAGCAGGGCACCAAGCACTACCTGCAGCAGCGCTACCGCCTGATGCCCTACATCTACTCCCACGCCTGGATCGCGAGCCGAAAGGGCCTGCCGATCGTGCGTCCGATGGCCCTCGAGTTCCCGGACGACGCCGGGGCCGTGGCGGCGGCGGGGGACCAGTACATGTTCGGAAGCGAGCTTCTGGTCGCCCCCGTGCTCTACGAGGGCCAGTCCAACCGGAAGGTCTACTTCCCGAAGGGGACGTGGGTCGACTGGGACACCGGCTACGACTACCAGGGCGGTCGCGAGTGGGTCGTCGCCGCGCCCCAGAACCGGATCCCGGTGGCGGTGCGCCCCGGCGCCATCATTCCCATGGCGCCCGACATGAGGAACACCTCCGAGAAGCCGTGGGATCCCCTGACGCTCGAGGTGTTTCCCTCGGGAAAGTCGGACTTCACCCTCTACCGCGACGACGGCCGCAGCTTCGCCTACGAGTCGGGCGACTACACGGTGACGCGCTTCACCTGCGAGGAGACCGAAGGGGCGGTCCGCTTCACGATCGAGGAGTCCAACAAGCGGTACACGCCGAGCCGCTACCGCGTGCGTTTCCACCTGCGCGAGACCCCCTCCTCGCTGGCGGTCGACGGGGCCAGGCCCAAGGCCGAAACATGGTCCTGGGACGCCGAAACGCGCGTGCTCTCGGTCGCCTTCGCGGCCTTGGGGGTCGCCAGCCACGACCTTGAGGTGAAGCTCGACGGCACCCGGCTGCCCGAGCGGCTTGCCCCGACCCTGGTCGCCGACGTGATCGACCCCAAGGGCGAGGCCGCGGGCTCCGGGGGCAGGCCCATCCCCCACTTCTATCCCCCGCCCAGCCTCCCGGCGACCCTCAAGGCGGCCAACTACGACAACGGGGGCGAGGGGATCGCGTTCCACTCGACCCGGCGCCTTCCCGAGAAGAGGCTCTACCGCGGCGACGACTTCGGCCTCGCCGCCACCTCGGACGCCGGCGGCGGCTACGCGCTCGCCGGCCTGCAGCCAGGGGAATGGGCGCGCTACACGATCGACTCCGGAAACGGGGGCTACTTCGACCTGACGGTGCGCGCGGCCAGCGCCTCGGGCGGCGGAAGGTTCCACCTGGTCGCGCTCGACCAGACCGTGGCGTCGGTCGAGGTGCCCGCCACCGGCGGAGGCGACGCCTTCGCCGACGTGAGGATTCCCAACGTCTACCTGAACCCGGGCGAGACGAGCCTGCTCGTCTACGTCGACTCGGCCGGGGCCTCCCTCAACACGTTGCGCCTTGAACCCGCCGCCGCGCCGCTGTCGACCTACCCTGCGGCGCTCGCCTTCCGCCGCGGGGTCGCCGGGCTTGCCGGCATCGGCGAGGCCGCCCGGCCCCTGGGCTACGTCCAGAACCTCGGGCGAAACGGCAGCAGCCTGACATTCGGCGTGGACGCCGGCGCAGGCGGCCCCTCGACCCTGCGCATCACCTACTCGAGCAGCCAGAAGCTCCCCGTCGCGCTCACGATCGCCGTGGGGGCCCATCCCGCGGAGAAGCTCCCCATGCCCCCGACGGCCGGGGCATGGACGAGCCTCGACGTGCCGGCCACGCTTGCGGCCGGCGCCAACCGGATCGTCATCGAGGGGCACGAGGAGGAATGGAACTCCGTCCTCCTCGACAAGATCGAGGTCGAGCCGAGGGACGCCCTCAAAGCTCCCTGAGCGCCGCGGCGATCGGCTGGCGCGCCGCGCGGACCGCGGGAAAGAGTCCCCCCACGGCCCCGATCAGGGTCGCCCAGATGACCCCCTGGACGAGCAGCGCGGGAGTCACCGCGAGCGCGAACGTGATCTGGCTGAAGCTTTGCCAGTTCATGGTCGCCGTGTGGAAGCCGTTGAACGCTACGAACGAGAGCCCGGCGCCCAGGACGCCGCCCAGGACCGACAGGGCGATCGACTCGAGCATGACGGAGACCACGACGGCCCCGCCCCCGAAGCCCAGCGCCCTAAGCGTCGCGATCTCGCGGGTGCGCGCCGAAACCGAGTTGTACATCGTGTTGAGCGCGCCGAACACGGCGCCGACCGCCATGAGGGACGCGATCAGGTAGCCTAGTGTCGTGACCAGCTTCGTGACCGCGGTCGACTGCACCGCAAAATAGTCGGCCTGGCGGTAGACCGCCGTGCTGAGACGGGGGTCGGTCGTCAGGGCATCCTTGAATCCGCCAAACGCCTCGGGGGACGCGAGCTTCACGTAGACCGACTGGAAGCTGTCCCCCCGGTGGTACGCCGCCTGAAGCACCGCGGCGTCGGACCAGATCTCCGACTCCGCCGCGCCCCCGCCCGATGAGAAGATCCCGACGACAGGCCATGAATAGCGGCCCACCTTGATCTTGTCCCCGATCCTCATCCCGGAGAATTCGCGCGCCGCGCCGATCCCCACGATGACCTCGTTCTTGCCCCAGTCGAACATCCGGCCCTCGACGATCCTCATCTTGTCGCGCACGCGAAGCGCAGGCCGCTCCACCCCGCGCAGCGGGACGTTCACATCCGATCCCGTCGAGATCTTCGGCAGGTTGATGATGACGAAGAGTTCGGCGGACGCGAGCGGCCCGTCCGCGGTCCGGGCGACGCCCGGCGCGTCGCCGATGATCCTTGTGTTCTCGCGGGAGAATCCGCTCACCATCTCGCTGTCGGCGCCGCTGCGAAGGACGAGGGCCGCGTCGGGCGAGCTCGAGGCCTGCATCGCCCTTCGGAACCCCGCGGCAATCGAGAGCACGCCGACCAGGACGGCGACCACGCCCGCGATCCCGAAGGTGGCGGCCGCGACCGAGCCGAGGCGCTGCGGAACGCTCAGGAGCCCGAACTGGGTCACGGCGGCGACCTGCGAGATCCACTTTGAGGGGCTTGCCATGGTCAGATCTTCCTTAGGGCGTCGGCGACGCGAAGGCGCATGGCCTGCATCGCGGGGAAGAACCCCGTGACGAGGCCGAGCGCCACGCTGACGCCGAGGCCGACGAGCACGTCGCGGGCGGGAAAGAAGAAGAGGGGCAGGAGTCCCCCCGTGGGGTCCCCGTGCGATGTCATAAGGAGCGCGACACCAAGGCCAAGGACGCCGCCCAGGATCGCCAGGAGGCAGGACTCGGCCAGGACGAGCGCCAGCACCTGGGCGTTCGTGAACCCGATCGCCTTCAATACGCCGAGCTCCCCGGCGCGCTCCCTGACCGACTGCGAGATCGTGTTGCCGGTGACGAGAAGGATCGTGAAGAAGACCGCACCCAGGATCGAGGCCGTGATGAGGGCGATGTCGCCCACCTGCTTCGCCCAGGCCTGGACGAACGCCCCCTCGGGCTCGGTCTTGGTCTCGGCCGATGAGTTCTCAAACTCGGCGTCCACGAGCTTCGCGACCGCGGCCGCCTGCGCGGGGTCCTTGATCCGTATCGTGTACCAGCCGACCGAGCCCTTCCCCCCGCGCCGCGCCTCGTCGAAATAGTCGTAGCGGAAGAACAGGGAGGTCGTGTCGGTGTTCTTGTCCCTGCCCTCGTAGACCCCGACGATGTCGAACTCCCAGAGGAAGCTCCCGTCCTTCTGGCCCCAGATCGACGACTGGATCGGTACCCTGTCTCCCACCTTCCAGTGGAACCTGTCGGCGGTCTTGCGCCCGACGACGGCGCCGGTGCGGGTCTGCAGCCACGCCTGCCTCTGCTCAGGGGTGAGGACCATCTCGGGGTGCATGGCGAGGAACTCCTCCGGGATCACCGGGTTCTGCATGAAGAAGTTCTTGGGATCCTGGTAGATCCCGCCGAACCAGGTCTGGTGCGTGACGAGGGCGACCCCCGGGATCCGCTCCATGCGCCTCTTGTAGCTTTCGGGCAGCATCTGGATGATCGACACCTTGTGGCGCACGATCAGCCGGTTCGCGCCCTCGAGGCTCACCCCCCCCGTGAGGGCCTGCCTGATCGCGGAAAGGAAGCCAAAGAGAACGAAGGCGACGACGATCGAGAGCAGCGTGAGGATCGTGCGGGTCTTCTTCCTGTGCAGGTTGCCCCAGACCAGGTGCCAGAACTTCATGGGTCTTGGGTCAGGCCTGCGGCTCGTTCGTGAGCTGGCCCTTGTTCAGGTACACGGTCCTCGAGGCGCGCGCCGAGGCGTGCGGGTCGTGCGTCACCATGATGATGGTCTTCCCGTGCTCGCGGTTGAGGGCCTGGAGAAGGTTCAGGATCTCGTCGCCCGCCTTGCGATCGAGGTCTCCCGTGGGCTCGTCGCACAGGAGAAGCGTCGGGTCCGTCACGATGCCGCGGGCGATGCCGACGCGCTGCTGCTCGCCGCCCGAGAGCTGCCTGGGATAGTGCTCGGCCCTTTGGGAAAGCCCCACCATCGCCAGGGCGGTCGCCACGTGGTCCCTGCGCTCGGCCTTCGTCAGGTGGGTGAGGAGAAGCGGCAGTTCGACGTTGCGCTCGGCCGTCAGCACCGGAAGCAGGTTGTAGAGCTGGAAGACAAAGCCGATGTGCCGGGCGCGCCACCCGGCGAGCCGGCTGTCAGAGAGGCTGCCGACCTGCTCGCCCGCGATGCTCAGCGTGCCGCGGGTCGGGCGGTCAAGGCCCCCGATAAGGTTCAGAAGCGTGCTCTTGCCCGAGCCCGACGGGCCCATCAGGGCGAGAAACTCCCCCGCCCGGACCTTCAGGTGCAGGTCCTTAAGGACGTGGATCTCCTCCGAGCCGCGCCGGAAGACCTTCTCCACGCCCTCGACGTCCACCAACACGCCGTCGCTGTTTGTTTCGCTCATGGATTGATCTCCCTCACAGTTGCGCCGTCGGCCAGGTCCTTGGGCCCCTCGACGACGACGCGCTCCCCGGCCGCGAGCCCGGCGCTGACGGCCGCCGCGTCGTCCGTGGCGCCGCTCACCGTCACGGCGCGCCGCTCCGCGCGGCCGCCCTGCACCACCATGACGACGTCCCGGCCATCCTGCTGCTGCACCGCGGCCTTCGGCACGAGCACCGCGCGGGCGCCCTGGGGCCTGGCCTCGCCGGCCTCGCGAAAGGCCACCTTCACGCTCATCTCGGGAAGGATCCTGGGGTCGAGCCGGTCGAACCCCACCCGGACCTTGACCGTGGACTTCTGGCGGTCGGCCGTCGGGATGATGGCGATCACCTTGCAGGGGATCTTCCATTCCGGGTAGGCGTCGAGTGTCGCCTCGACCGGCTGCCCCGGCTCCACGCGGTTGATGTAGGCCTCGTTGACGTCGATCTCGATCTCGAGCGATCCCATGTCCACGACCGTGCAGATACCCGTCCGCGTGAAGCCGCCCCCGGCGGATATCGGCGAGATCATCTCGCCCGGCTGGGCGTTCTTGGAGGTCACGATCCCCGCGAAGGGCGCCCGGATGACGGTGTCGTCAAGCTGCTGCTGCCAGATGGTGACCGACCTCTCGGCGACGGTCACGTCGCCCTGCTGCTGCGCCAGCTTCGCCCTGTAGGCGCCCGCGTCGGCCTCGGCGTGATCGAAGTCCGCGCGCGCGACGACATGCTTGTCGATGAGCTCGCTCTGGCGCGCGAGGTCCTGCTCCGCCTCCTTCAGTCGAACCCGCGTCTCGGCCAGCGACGTGCGTGCGGAATCGAGCTGCGCGCGGGCCAGCTGGAGGCTGGCCTCGACGTTCGTGGCGTCGAGCCGGGCGAGAACCTGGCCCTCCGTCACCTTCATCCCCTCCTCTATCAGGAGCTCGGTCACCTTGCCCGTGACCTTTGATGAGATCGTCGCCTCGCGCCGCGCCGTGACATACCCCGAGGCGTTCAAGACGGTGCGGTCCCCGTCGGAGCTCGCCGCGACCCGGGCCGCCGCGGTGCGGACCTCGGCGGGCTTCGCCCTCGTCAGCCACCAGGCCGCGGCGCACAGGAGAACGAGCACCGCGGCCGCGATCAGGGCCGACACCCGTCCCCTCTTCGGCCCTGCAGGCGCTGCGCCCCGCTCGATTCTCAACGAATCCAGGGACGCCTTCGAAAGGCTCATGCGGATAGTGTGTTTACCGGCCGGCAGCCGCTGAGGCGAACGTCATGCCAACCCGTGGTTTGCCAATGTTTATAGTGCGACGCGATGCAACCGCCTGGCCCCCCCCCTGTCAAACGTTAGCGGGGCGCCGGCGCCCGCTCCGCCCGTGATTGGGCATATTCCCGGTGGGTGTCCAGCAATCGGCGCGGCTCCGCCGGGACCCGTATAAATCCATATATTGTGAGGTGGGTTGATGGAGACTATACATGGGCCTTCTATCGTCGCATCCCGCCCCGAGGGAGGCCCTCATCCGGTCCCTGCTCCGGGTGTCGTCATCGGGGGCGGCACTGGGAGCGCCGGCTGCGCCATCGCCGGCGGTGAGACGTTGTAGACCTCGATGAGCGCTATCCCCGTGCCACCGTGGAGTCCCGAGACCACCGCTGTGTAGCTCCCGGGCGCAAGCGTGATGAGAAGCGCCGAATCCGCGCCGCCCGGCGCGAGCGGGAAAGCCCCGGCCGAGGCGAATGCGGCCATGACGTCCGCCGCATTGGGGTTCGCTCCCCAGCCCGTGTTCGAGGCCACCTGCCCGCCCGAGGTGTCGAGGAGCGTGAGGACCGGCTGGGAGAGGACACCGGTCAGACCAAACTGCGCGAGCGCGGGACCGACGGCGCGCACGAGCACCGTTGCGAACGAACCGGGCTGGCCCGTCACGACAAACCCGGCTATCGCGACGCCCGTGCCCGTGCCCACGGAGGCCCTGCAGGACACGTTTGCGAGCGTCGCGGGAGGAGCCACCGAGACCACGATAGGAAGCGGCAGGTCTTGCGCCCAGGGCATAGCCGCGCAGGCGCCGAATAAAAGGACAGCGATGAGTTTCTTCATGGCGTGTACCTAGCCCCCTTTGGGCGCCGATAGTAACCCGCCGCCCCCAGCCCATGCAAGCCGCTTGGGACCGCACCGACTCCGCCGGCCCATCCCAGTTCCCTGCCGCCTATATATATTGCCTATAGGCGCCCGGTGGTCCCGGGAGTTCCGGCCCGGGATGAAAGGCTCCGTGCGTGGTCCTCCCGAGATCCAGCGATATATAGGGCCCCCGGAGGGTATATCTTGTCCAATTCCGCCTGGACCTCGCGTTCGATGGCCAGCCTGATGCGGACGCGCTTCCAGAATCCGCAGGTCTCAAGCTCATCCGAACGCCGCAGCCGCGCCTCGGTGCGCAGCCTCCTTCTCGCCTCCCGGACCTGAACCAGGCGAGCCGGGAACGGGCCAGGCGCAATGATCTTTTCGGGATGGGTCATGGGGAGCGACGGCCGGGGGCCGGGATTCTCACGGCTTGAACGAGAACCCCACGGTCTCGTTGCGGATGGAGAACTCACCTCCGGGCGGCGACACGACATCCGGCCATGTGTCCGACTTCTCCCTGCCGTCCCCGCCGGCCGTCACGAGCCTGGCATGATAGAGAATGCTGCCGTCCGCCATCCTCTCGGCAGTGAGGTGGAGGGTCACGCCGCCCCCGAGTGGGAACGCAGCGTCCTCGCCAAGGACGAACGACGCGCGCGCGCTCCGCGCGCTCTGGCCCGGCCATGACGTGATCGTTCCGGTGATCGTCATCCTCCCGTCCTTGACCCTCGGCGCCTGCAGCTGAAGGAGGGAAAGGTGGCCGTCCTTCTCCACCGTGACGGCCTCGTGCTCCCGGTCGAACGACCTGACGGTATAGGATCGGAAGCTCTCGCCTATCCTGACCCATCCCGACGCCTCCTTGCTTTCAGAGTCACGGAAGGTGAACACGGATTCGTCCGCCGACAGGAAATACCCGGAAAACTGCAGCTCGGCCCTCAGGCTGGCAGAAGGCAGGGCGAGGATGAGGAGCGCCGTCATCAAATGCGTCCTTGTCATGGGGGTGTTTTCCGCTGCGGCCAGAGCAACGCCGCCGCCGAGAGGAACTCCCTGGGGCTAGACCCGAAGAGCTCCCGTTACGAGACTCGAATCCCCGCCCCTGCTCCCCCTTTACGCCGGTGCACACGAGCAGGGACTGGCCGGGGGTCTGGCGGCTCCGGCGGGTTAGGCTGAAGGGTTCCACGGCCTAAGACGCGGGATGAATCGCCGGACATGCCGGCAATACTCCCGGTAGGGGCCGCCGAAGCGCCTCGCCAGCTGGGGCTCCTCCACAAGGGGGATATAGAGGAAGTTCAAAGCCAGGAACGCGAGGGCCCAGGCCAAGAGGGGCGGCGAGCGAAGCGCGCAGGCCTCGCCATAGAGCACGAGGATGACACCCGAGATCATCGGGTTTCGGACAAACCGATAGGGGCCGCGGACGACAAAGCGGCGGGGCGGATCCCAGGGGGCCAGGGTGCCCTCCCCCTCGGCCGCAAACTTCCACACCGAGGCGGCTGCAAGGAGGAGCCCCAACACAACCAGCGTGAGGCCTAACCCCTCAAGCGCGACGTATCCCGCCGAAGGCCCGGGATTGGGCGCCGGGGCGGGCCGTCCTGCGATCCAGGCCGGGACAAGGACCGTGGCCGTGAAGGGGAGGATCAAGATCGAGACCAGGTGGCGCAGGGCCATCTTCATCGCATTGGAGGGTTACGTCGCGGCGGCACGCGCGTCCGGCCCCGCAGCCGGAGTGCACCTAAGCCATCGTTGCCCCGTTCTCCTTCAGGAGCTGCCTCAATACCGAGCGGTGACAATGATCCTCGTCCTGGCAGTAGCATCCCACGGAGAAATCCGACGTGTGCGAGAGCGCCGCCAGGAGTTCCAGGTCGCGCCTGGGGCCGGGCGCTTTCATCTCGGACCGGTACTTCCTGGCAAACGCCGACCACTGCGCCGGCGACGAGGCCCCCTGCCCAAGCTTCATTGTCCCGACGCTCGGCGCGAGGTTCGGGAACCACACGTCATACCAGTTCTGCTCCGAGAACCGGGCCTTCGGAACGCCGCGCGGCGGGCGCCTCACCGTCCCCACCCTCGTCCCTTCGCCGGGGATGCGCGGGGACCCGAGGCGGACGATCCGGATGCTCATGAGGGCAGCCTGGGGCTTCGGCTAGGGCACGGCAATCCTCGCTACCGCCCCCGCGCCGGCCCCCGTGCCGGTGCCGGGCCCTCCAGCGCCGCACCCGGCCTAACGGGGGTGCGGCGCCTGGTCCGCGGACGGCGCACACGTCATGTCGCCCTCGGATTCGCCCCACCTGCGCGCGACCCAGTCTAGCAGGAGGAATGTCGAAACGAAGTACGGGTAAATCCCGTAGAGCGTGTCACTTGCCGAATGCGAATGCCGGTCGACCGCGATGAAGACGGTCGCGCAGAAAGCGACCGCAAGAAGGCACAGGACGCCAGCGCCGACGGAGCGCGGAAGGTAAAACCATCCCGCGCGCACAAATGATGGAGTTTTCATAGGTAGGGTCCCTTTGGGTCCGAACATTACTTAGATCCTGCAGGCCGGTGTTACCTAGGGGTCGTCTTAATCTGAACAAGTTTGCGGATGACCGCAACGTCCCGCTGGGAATCCACGGCGAACCGGATTCCCCTGCCCTCGGCATACGGCCTGGCCTGGGAGAACATCCTCTTGATCCCCGCGGGAAGGGAGCTCGCCATCGCCAGGCCGTAGGCGCGGTCTCCGAGAACGATGGCTATCCAAATCCTTCCCGAATCGGGCGTCAGGTAGAGGAGCGTCCTCTCCCTGTGCCTTATGAGGCAGAATCTCCCGTAGGCGGACTTGCACGGCCTCCACTGGAGCTCAAGCGGACAGGCGATCGCTTCTACCGTACTGAGGATCTCGGTCCACAGGGCCGCCGCGGGTCCAAGGGCCTTCTCCAGTTCCTTCCCCGAGGGGGCCTTCGCGATCGCTGGCATAGGGCGTCAGGATCGGGGTTCCCGATCACCGCGGGAGGCCCGCACCCCCATTCGGGGCGCGCCGGATCCGGTACCCGACGAGCGAATCGAAATCGACTTCGCCGCTACTGGGAAGATCGCCGCGGTAACCAAAGGAAACCTCGTCACCGACCCCACCATAGGATTCGGGGCGGAACACATCGAGCACCAATACGCGCACGGTCTGCCCATAGGGGCTGCCCGAGCCGTGGCTTATCCTGAGGTAGAGGCACGTCAGGGGCTTGTGCCCCTTCGAGGGTGAGAAGGAGTCGCCGGGCCGCTCGGCGATGCGCTCAATCGACGCGGCGTAGGCCGTCACGGCCGGGGCCGGGCCGGCGCAGCCGACCAGGAATGGGCCGAGGGAAAGCACCGTGAGAACAGCCAGGAGCCGCATGCGATTGCAGAGACGGGAGCCGGGTTTGAGAGGACCGCCTTCCTCCCGTGTGACACTCCAGAGGGCCAAAACCTCTATCCGTCCCTTTTAGGGACTCTCCTTTGGGAGGGCGCCGGTCGCCACCCTCCCGCGGGTCATTTCCGTTCCCCGCCACCGCCCCGGCCCATGAGCGACAGCACGAGTCCGACGACGATCAGGATAAGGAAGCCGTAGGGTGTCGGTGACAGGCCCGCGCTCTCGCCGCCCATCCCCGGAGCCGCAAGGGGCGTGAAATGAAGAACCAGCTTCCGTCCCAGGTGCTCCAGGAGGAACAGCGCAAACATGAGGGGTAACAGCGCGCGATACCGGACAAGCACCACCAGGCCCAGGACGCAGATCGCAAGGTGCTCAAGGCCCCAGAGCGCATACAGCGATACCACCGCCTGGGAGCTGCCGGCCGTGAATCCATCCAGGGCGATCCCATCGCCGGCCCGCGCCATGGCGCGGCCATTGAGGAGCGAACCCAGGCCCACGTAGATCTTGAGGCCCAAGACGAGGGCAAAGAACCCCGGCGCAAGCCCGTTTCCCGGGCAGGCATTGTCGGCGCGCTCGGGGAGCAGTCGCTTGATGAACCTCACCTGACCGGCTCCATCCCCGGATTCCTCACGATCAACTTGAAGTCGATGGAGGAGTCGGGCGCCTTGACGAACTTGGGGTCGATGAATCCGTCCGCCGAGAGGATGGGCATGTGCGAGACGATCACCACCCTCCCGCGCGCCGCCTCGGCTTCCCGCTCAAAGTCGCTCACAAAGGCGGGCGCCCTCTTGAGCGCGTCGCCGAGAAGGGAGGATGAAGGCACCTCGATCCGCGCCTCCGGAAATGCTGGCAGCGCGTCGTACGCGCAAGCCGCCATGGATATCGAGCCGACCATCGCTGCAATGAGCATCTTCATGGGTCCTCTGGGCTTGGGGTGAAGAGTGAGACACGCCGGGGTTTGAAATGATCCCCGGGGGTCCACCCTTCACGCGGACTGGCCCATGCGCAACAGATTCCCCTCGCAATCGGAAAGGGTGGGCCCCCGCATCCCCAAGGGTAGCGCAGCCGGGCAGCGGGTGGATCCGCTGGTCGGGCGGACGCTGTCCCACGACTTCATTCCTCACCGTCGTAGTATTCGGTCGGGGCCGGATTCACGCACCGCGCCTCGGGCATAAGCATCCGCTTTCCCGTGGCCGGATAGGTCGTCACATCGGCGCGGTGATTGTCGGCGATGACCAGGTATTCGAGCATTTCCGCCGAATCGTTTGCAATCTGGTGCGCCTCTCCCGGCAGGAAGATGAAATGATCCCCGGCCTTGATCTGCGACCGCCCGCCCGTTCCATCGGTCACGACGCCGCTGCCCGACAACACGGCATAATATTCCGTCTGTGCCGCGTGCGAATGATAGGGATAGCCCTTCTTGCCCGGCGGTATCTGCGCGATCTCGACCTCGAAGGGATGCCCGTTGCCCCATGCGCCCACGTTGCGCGCCGTGCCAAGGGCGACCGATACGTGCCTGCGGATGATCTCGAACGAGCCTTTGGGGGATTTCCGGTGTTCGGCGCTAACCGCCGCGCTGTTGACGATCTTCATGGTGAATTGGCCCGGGAACGCCCGTCCAAGGCGTCTATTGTGCCCCTTTGATGGTCCTTCCTCACCCAACTCTCCAAGCGCGCATCGCGTCATACGCGTCCGGGCACCATGGATTAGAACGCAAGCGGCGGTCCGAGGGCCTCCATCCCGTGGTCCTCAAAAAGCTTCTTCAGGATGCGCTCCTGGTTCCCCGGGATCTCCCTGCCCACCTTGGCCATCTGGACAAAGAAATCCTCCATGCTGCCGGCCGGCTGGAACAGGACGAGCATCTGCCCCTCGCCGTCGTCAATCTTGGCGAAAGCATGGGGAACCTGACGCGGGGCAAAGGCGGAATCCCCCGGATGCAGGGCAACGGTCTCGTCCCCCACCCTGGCGATAAATTCACCGCGGATCACGTAGAACCACTCGTCCTGGAAATGGTGGCGGTGGAGCGCAGGACCGCCCTTCGTCTCCCGGAAGGTGTCGAAAATGCACAGGTCGCCGCCCGTGTCCCTGCCCGAGACCTTGAGGTCGAACCGGCCCCCCATGATCAGCAGTTCCTCGTCGTAACGGTCCTTCTTCGCCCCCACCCTGAAGCCGCGCACGCCGCGGGCCGCACCCGTGGCACCGGACTCGCCGCGCGCAACCATGGCTAGGGCCGTAGCCGCAATGGGGAGCTTAATGAAGTCCCTTCGGTTCATAGGTGTCCTGATAGGGATATCCGGGGGTGCCCTTGAATCCCCGGCAGCACCAGAGGCCTTCCCTGGCCGGCCCGCAGACACGACACCTGTTTTGGCATCGTCACCGCAGCTCCTTCCGAATCATCAGCTTCAAACCCGACCACACGTCGTCGACCGCGCATACCTTGATGTCAACCAGCCCCAGCGGAAGGGCAAGCTTGCGCACCACGTCCTCGGTGACGTCGGTCGGGACCCCAGACGCCTTCTTGGGCCAGGACACCCAGATGACCCCGTCGGCGGCCATCCCCCTGCG
>Ga0265316_10001822_pt1 | contig 22410 bp, 10 predicted proteins | sample 4522metaG_FD_202092 | JGI IMG/M metagenome (GOLD analysis project Ga0265316, IMG submission 202092) | Rhizosphere microbial communities from Carex aquatilis grown in University of Washington, Seatle, WA, United States - 4-5-22 metaG | ecosystem: Host-associated > Plants > Roots > Rhizosphere >... | reverse complement strand
TTTTGTTATATTACCATTATTAATCATATTCTGAATGGAAATAATTAAATCCCCGATTGTTTTGGCTGGAGTGATCGGACCACAACAGATTGCAACAGTAGTGATTTCCCTATTTCCGGTAGAAGCTTTTGTATCAATTACATATAGCTTATCTGACTTTGCACTTATGACCATACCCTGAGGAGCATTTCCTACCGGAATCTTATTATGAGGAATCAGCGTCAAACCTGATATGGCAGATCCGTTAGTAGTTCCGGATCCTCCGACACCAACCTGATAAACTAAGAGCTGGTTATTATTGGTATCAGTCATGTAAACGAATAAGGCATCACCACTGGCTTTAACATCTGAGACCTTTGTACCGGTACTTACATTGGCTATAACAGCTTCGGAATAGTCTCCGTTATCAGGATGCAAATTGACTACCAGGACGTGTCCCTCTTCGGTCGTTACCATGGCAAGCCCTGCATCAGGAATAACTGCCACCCCATTTGTTTTTGTCCCTGAACTGACATTGGCTATTATACCATTGTAATTCTTATCCTTCGGATTGGAATCTATGATTTTCAGACCATCATCGCCTGTAACCAGAACCATTGCTCCATCGGGAGTAATTGTTGCATTATTTGACTTTGTTCCCGTGCTGACATTTGCAACTACATGATCGAATCCTCCGCTATTGGGATCTACATTGATAACAGACATAGTCTCCGAATAATAATTTGCTACATACACCCTCTTGCCGTCCGGAGTTGATACTATTCCATACGGTTCAATCCCCACAGGAATGGTTTCAATAACCTTATTATAGGTGGTACTTGTCGATACCAGATCTATTACAGAAACAGTGTGGGAATTGAAATTTGTCACATAGGCCCTGGTTCCAGGAGGATTAATATTGATATTCATAGGCGTGCTGCCAACTGTGATAGAAGTTGTCTGAAGGCTGTTCAAGCCAACAGCAGTGACTGTACCCTCATTGGGGTTGGTCACATAAGCATAAGCACCATCAGGCGTTACATCAGTACTATGTGTTGATTTTGTGCCCGTGGAAGTATTTGCAATTATGTTGCTGCAAGGATCCAGAGACTGCGGAATTAAATAAAAATACATCGTATTGTCCGAGGCTGTCCCGTTAACTGTCACCTGAACCGGTCCTGACATGGCTGACAGCGGCACCTCAGTCGTCAGAGTGGTAAAAGTAGCCGTTTTTACAGGTGCACTATAACCATTGAATGTTATTGTATTCTTGGCTGGATTCGGATCAAATCCACTCCCGGCAATAGTAACCATTGCACCAGCAACTCCACTCGAAGGATCCAGAAAAAGGATATCTGGAACCGTGGCATTTGGCGCAGTCGTAAATGTATTTGTTACCGGAGCGTTTTTGAGCGACAGACTTGGCTGCGAGACATCCATAATTCCTTTAGTTAAGATAACTGTATAGGTCTGGCTGAAGTTCAGATTTGAGCTTGGCCTGAAAACCACCCGAGAATTTTCATTTAAAAACTCGAAGGTTCCCTGAACCGGAGCATTGCCCAGAAGCAATTCAAATGTTCCTGAATTTACGAGGTAGGGATTTATCGGTTCTGAAAAATCAACTACAATAGGCGAATTTACTGATGCTCCTGTACCACTTGGGCCAAAATAAATGATTGTCGGAGCTGCCTGGGGTACGGTTGTGAATGAGAGTGAACTGCTGCTTACCAGTTTATTCCCCGAGAGATCGGTAATAGTATTGGTTAGTTTTATAGTGTAAGCTATTCCCTCCTTCAGACTTCCTAAAGGAGTGAATACAACCGACATATTTTGAGTATCCCAGCTAAACGTACCTCCTGCTGTTTTTAATCCATTAGCGTCAGTCCAGCTTAGAGTGAAGCCTTTCTCCACTGACGTTTTATTCATCGGTTCTGAAAAGAATATCTTTATATTATCTGTTATAAATACATTAGTAGCACCATTGGCAGGTATCACTTCATTTATCTGAGGTGGAGTATTGTCTTTAGAAATTGTGGTGAAGCTCTGCGTGAATTCGGGTTGCAAAGGATTCCCTTTAAGGTCCTTAACTCCTCCTGTAACATGAAGAGTATAAACGGTGCTATATTTTAAAACAGAATCAGGATCAAACATGACTACATTAACACTGTCTCCAAGGACGGTGTAACTTCCTCCAAAAGTTTTGGTGCCATCTGTTAAATAGCATGTTCCGGTTGAAAGAGATGTCTCATCAACAGGTTCTGAGAACCTGATACTGATGTCTGATAAAATATTAATCAAACTACCTGAAACATCAGTTGCCCTGGCTTTTACAACAAATGGGGGCGTATGATCCTGATTGGTAACAAGGTTTATTCCCGGTGTTGTAATCCCTGCAGAAACATTCACCGGTGTTTTAATATCAGTTGTTTCATTATTTGACTCACTGCTCCCACTATAGAATTCACCCGGATAATCTGTATAAATTGTGTTTGCATATATATATGGACTTATATTCCCGGGTCTCAGGTTATAGCCGTTTACATTCCCATCAAGTGGTTCAATATAAATATAATATGTCCCCGGAATCAATCCCGGAACTAAATAATTACCTGACGCATCGCTGTAAGCATGTATTGAGTCTTTGGTGGATGTATTAATAGCATATATAAGAGTTCCGGCTACCGGTTGCCCTCCATAGCCATAGGTTATTTTACCTGATATCGAACCATAGGTACTGTTATATGTTGCAGCTGGATAGCCATAGCTTGCCCATGACATATCATCCTGTTCTAGAGTTCTGACTTTAGTCCCGGAACCCAGTGTATAAAACATTGTTGAACCGACCACTCCACTGTGCAACAATCCAAGCACATGTCCTATCTCATGTGTTATAACACTTTGAATATCAAAATATCCTTTATTTTTGGGATTATCCAGTATTCCAAGGTTATACTTGATATCGTTAACAAACTCAGGATTAACAACAATATCAGCATCTATTATCTGAGCTACCTGTGTTGTCGGATCTACTTTCAATGTTTTGGCAGCAACAGCGAGAACACCATAACTGAACGGGAACTGGTCATCCTCGAAAGAAACAAGGTTGACTCCGTCATTTGCATTGGCATATTTATTAGATGTAGTCGTGCTGGCCTCAGTAAACCTGATAGTAGCCGTGGAAATAGCTGCCCATGTAGCGAATGAAGCACGGACAGCATTAAGGTCGCTGCCATCCGTAATATTGGGCACTCCATCTGCATTGAGCGTATAAATAAAAGGCCAGTTGCTTCCTGCGATTTTCTGATCCTGTAAACCACCGAGTGCCTTCGAAAACTCTGAAGTGTTCCCAAGAGGATCAGTTGCAGTTGCAGTAATTACGGTACCGGCTGAACTTGTTATTGAAAATGTTGCATTAAATGTTGCATTTCCGCTAGCATTAGTTGTAACAGTATTCGAACCCAGGTAATTCTGCCCTTCTCCGTTACCGCTGCCATCAGCCAGTTTACTGGCAAAAAACTGAAGGTTGTAGGCTTTTGAGGTCCCACTGTTTAAAGTTCCGCTTATTGTAACAGATCCGGTGCTGGAAATGACTGAACCCAGAACCGGGTAGTTCTGGAGGTTGTTTGGTCCGGTATCAGGGTCTCCGGTATCATTGGAAGTCACTCCGTTACCACCCAGATCAATGCCAAGACCACTATTTGAGTAAATTGAGTTTGAAGTGATCAGATTTCCAGTGGCACCACTGCTCAGAATTGAAATGCCTGCACCATTATTACCGGATATAAGATTCCCTTCACCAAAATTGACACCTCCAATCTTGTTGTTTGAAGATCCATTAATTATTTGTATTCCATTGCCAGAATTTCCTTCAGGTGATTCTCCCATAACATCGACCCCTAAGAAATTTCCAAGAATTATATTACCTCCGGAATTAGTGATTTGAATTCCGTCTCCTGCAAACCTGTTAATGACAAGTCCTTTTACAGTACAACTGCCGCCTCTTATAGTCAGGCCATTTGATCCAGTGCCTGCATAGGTTCCGTCAATCTCGATAAGTAATATCGGACTTGTAGCAGAAGCACCTTGTTGAGAATAGCCGTCGATTATCACAGGATCGGTTATTATAGGTAATGCAGTGTGAGGTTGAATGGTAAACGGCCCGTAACCAGGAATACTAAATGTGATAATGTCAGTCACACCAATGGTTGAATTAGAATAATTCATCGCATATCTCAAACTTCCTATCCCATTATCATTAACATTGGTGACAATTAATGGATTTGATGCGACTATTGTGGATGCAGAATTCTGACAACCGGAGCTGTTAGTAACAGTCAGGGTGTAGACTCCTGCCATGTCTGGTGTTGCATTAGCCGATACTACAGGACTCTGTAATGCTGAACTGAATCCGTTAGGGCCAGTCCATGCATAGGTAGTCATACCACCAGGTCCACCAGTCAGACTCAGTAAAGTGCCCGGTATAAGAGGTCCGTTGGCGGATGCCGTAGCTGTCGGTGTTGCAGGTTGTGCATTGATGGTAACATTTCCTGATGCAGGTGAAGTACATCCCGATGCATTGGTTACTGAAAAATTGTAAGTGTTTGCAGTTAAGCCGGATAAAGTAGTACTTGTTGTTGATCCTGCTATTCCTCCAGGATTTATTGTCCAACTGCCTGAGGGTAACCCGCTTAATACTACACTTCCTGTTGCTAATTGGCAGGTAGGTTGTGTGATCGTGCCTACAATTGGAGCAGTTGGTGTTGCAGGCTGTGGAATGATAACAACATTACCTGAGGCTGGTGAAACACATCCTGAAGCATTGGTTACTGTGAAGATATAAGTACCTGCTGCAATGCCAGATATTGTGAAACTTGTTCCTGTTCCAGGGGTAGTTATTCCGCCTGGCGTTCTTGTTACTGTCCAGGTCCCTGATGGTGGTAATCCACTTAATACAACACTTCCTGTTGCAACACTACACGAGGGTTGTGTAATTGTTCCTACGACTGGTGCTGTCGGTGTTGCTGGCTGTGCATTTATGACTATATTGCCCGAGGTTACTGAAGTACATGTTGAAATTCCATCGGTCACTGTGTAAGTATATGTCCCGGCTGCAAGTCCTGATAATATTGTACTTGTTCCTGTTCCCGTGGTAGTTATTCCTCCGGGATTTCTTATTAATGTCCAGGTTCCGCTTGCTGGCAAACCATTTAATATAACGCTTCCTGCCGCAAGTGCACAGGTAGGCTGTGTGATAGTCCCTATTGTTGGTGCAATGGGTGAGACATTTATTTTAACCGCTGCCTGGGCTGTATCAATTCCGCATGCTCCTGATGCTGCAATTGTGTAGATTACTGTATAGTATCCTGCTGTACTTGTACTTGGAGTTATAGCTCCTGTTGCTGAATTTATTGTTAATCCTGGAAAAGGAGTTGCACTATATGTTCCTCCGGTTGTTCCGCTTAAAGTCGCATTTTGAACTCCAGCTGTATTGCACCATGGAGATCCTGTATACGAGATAGCTGCTGTTGGTTGTGCAGCAACAGTAATTGTACCTGTTGCAGTTACTACACCACAACCTGCTGTCAATAGAATAGTGTAATTAAACACTCCACTGGCTGTCGGAGTGCCACTGATAGTGACAACATTTGCAAGCCATGTTCCTGTTACCCCTGCCGGCAGTCCTGTGACTGTCGCTCCCGTGGCTACCGTGGTGGCATAGGTGATATTAGTGATCGCAGTATTGCTGCATACCGTCTGTGCATTGGTGCCTGCTGCTGAGGTAAGCGTGATAGTATTGTTTGGCGTTACTGTGATTGTCCCACTGCTTGTTACTGTCCCGCAACCTCCTGTTAGCGTTACTATATAGTTATACGGACTGCCTGCTGATACGCTCGGCGAACCAACGATTGTCACTACATCCCCCGCCCATGCACCTGTTACACCTGTCGGAAGTCCCGCAAAGGTTGCTCCTGTCGCTCCTGTCGTAGAGTAAGTGATATTCGTTATTGCCGTATTGATACATACTGTCTGTGTAATAGTGCCAACAACCGATGTCAAAGTGATTGTGTTGGCAGGTGTTATAGTAATTACTGCATTTCCGGATTGTGCCTGCAAACAAGTATTTGCATCACTTATGCTTATTAAATTATATGTAAAGGTGCCTGCTATACCGGTAGGCGCACCAACAGTGACACTATTGCCTGATGTTGTCGACACAGCTTGATTGACTCCCCCATTAATAGAATAGGTAAATGTATAAGGCGCTGTACCATTTGCCCCTGTAAAGGTGATATTGGGTGAAGCTGCATCTTTACATACGGCTATAGTCCCGCTTATAGTTGCAGTTGGTGACGGATTAACCGTTACAATCATTGTAAAGGTCCCTCCTGTACAGCTCCCTGATGCTGGTGTAACCGTGTAGGTCGCCGTCTGTGGTGTATTCGTAGGATTGGTAAGTATGCCGCTGATATTTGCTGCTGTCGTTCCTGCTGCTCCTCCTGTCACTCCACCCGTAACTACTGGTGCCGGCCAGCTATAGGTCGTGCCTGCTGGAACTATACCGTTAGTAATATTAACAGGCGCTACTGTAAATCCGGCTCCACTGCATATTGTTGTGGTCATCGCTGTTATAGCCGGGTTTGGATTGACTGTTAAATTTTTGGTAGCGAAAACAGTTCCGCACGATTCTCCGACTGTTGTAAGCGTTAATGTCACAGTATCCGATGCATCTACGGCTGCTGTGTATGTTGTTGTATTAGGTGTATAACCTCCGTTTCCATCAAAGGTGCCACCTTCACCTCCATCTGACCAGACAGCTGATGTAGCTTCACCTCCGAAAGATCCTCCTAAAGCTGTTGTTGTTCCACCCTGGCAGATTGCACTTAATGCTGCCCCTGCATTTACTATTTGTGACGGATATACCGTTATTTTTACGGTGAAGGTTCCTCCTACACAACTCCCTGATGTTGGTGTAACCGTATAGATCGCTGTTTGTGTATTGTCAGTAAGATTAGTCAGAGTTCCACTTATATTTGTGGAACCGGTTCCTCCAGCCACTCCATCCATTGAGCCTGTAACAGAAGGAACTGGCCATGAATATGAAGTACCTGCAGGTACTATTCCCGCTGCTAAATTTATCGGGGTATAACTAAAAGATGATTTACTGCATATCGCTATGACTGTATTATTAATGCTGGATATCGGGTTAATTGTAACTGTTACTGTAAAAGTTGCTCCCGTACAACCTGCTGATAATGGCGTAACTGTATAGATTGCTGTCTGTACGATATTTGTAGGATTAGTGAGCGTACCACTGATATTCGTTGCTGACGAACCTGCCGCTCCTCCTGCCACACCGCCTGTAACCGTAGGAGCTGCCCAAGAATAGGTAGTGCCTGCAGGTACAGTACCATTTGTGCCATTAGCAGGTGTTGCTGTAAACCCGGATCCGCTGCAAACTATAGTGGTCATCGCTGTTATTGCTGGTGGAGTATTCACAGTAATTATTACACTGCCAGATTGTGCTTGCGAACAGGAAGAACCGCTAACATCATAAGCACTTACAAGAGCATAAGTATAGGTTCCTGATATCCCGGTTGGTGCAGCGACTGCAACACTATTGCCTGATGTTGTGGTTATAGTTTGATTACTCCCTCCATTAATTTTATAGGTAAATGTATAAGGGGCTGTACCTCCGGATCCTGTAAAAGTGATATTTGGAGAAGCTGCATTCAAACATACTGCAATGGTGCCACCTATCGTAGCTGTTATTGTCGGACAAGACAGAGTAGTAAAACTAACTTCATTCCCATAAGCAGTCCCTACGCTATTTGTTGCATATGCTCTTACATGGTAAAGTGTATTAGGCGTTAACCCAGTTATTGAACTAGTAAAAATTCCTGTTCCATTGCCATTTGAATTGAGGTTATCTGCAATTGTTGGATTATTTGAAGTACTCCAACAAACACCTCGGGCAGTAACTGAGGCTCCGCCATCCAGTGTAATATTACCACCACTTTGAGCTGAATTGACAGTAATACTGACTGGAGTTGTTGTTATTAAAGTTGCTTTAAGAATATCATTTAAACATCGAACCGAAAACCCCGCATACTCAAACATCCAAATCCATCCTGTTTGGACATTATTATAATGTGCGGCAAATTCATCGAGAGTATCAGGACCATCCCCCCCATAATTGACCCAAAAACCAGCTTGATAACCAAGGTCCAAAAATGAACCATCACTGGACCTTCGCTCGCCTCCAGGAAGTGCTGTAAAACCAAATTCGTTAGTTGCTCCTGTATTAGGATTGTGCCATAAACCATCACCTCCTTCGATCGTTCCTGTAGATTTAAGGTTACCTCCACCTACATACACACCACCAATGGAGGCTTGGAGAGTGAACCAATCTGTATTTATGGGAACATGCCATCCGGATGGACATACATTGCCAGTGGTAGCGGCGTACCCATTATATATTGCGCCATAAGTATCTTTATAAGAAGTTGCATCGTTGTTATACCAGCAATAACCTGGAGATCTGAGATTATGCCAAATAGTATTATCGGTTATGTTTGTTATAGGATTACCGTATTTATCCCTAGTGGTCTTAAGATTTTCGCCCATCCATATCTGGGATCCAATATCCACAGCACTGTAGAAATTTCCATCAGCATCAGAAACAGCATGCAGCCAAAAATCAATGATATTCCTTCCTGGGGCAACTACAAATGTTCTGATTGAACCTGGAAGAGATGGCCCCATTACATAACAAGAAACAGTAATTGTCGTTCCGGATGAAATGCCATTGAAAGAATAGTGACCAGATATGTCTGTTGTTGTTGTCATTGCAGGATTAAGAATGTACATATTGATCCCGGGAACAGCTATGCGACCTGATCCATCTTTTATATAACCTTCAATTGTACTTGTCTGAGCTAATAATGATCTTGAAAAGGCAAATAACAGTGAAGTTACTGCGATAATATGGAGTATATTTTTTTTCATGACATCTTTCATTTAAAGGTTTTTGCTGATTATGCTCTCTTTAGTGTTTCATGTAAGATTTTAACCTGGTAATAAAATCCTCGAGCTTCTGCCTTTCAGGTTTCCTTGTTGTACTTATTCCCTGTTTTTGCACGTCAGTCTCTATACCAAGCCCGGTTCCAAAAACCATCTTCTTGCCTGTTTTCTTATCAATATCAATCTTCATCTTCCCCTGGTAAGCGCCTGTTATAAGGTTCTTTCCGGCAGCGTTAGTCCGGACAAATGCCATTACCTCTTCTCCCTCTGTGAATATTGGCATATCCGACACTTCATAGATAATGTTCCCAACTTGTCCTCCGGGAACAGCAATTACCGCTGAAGAGCCAAGGTTGCCTTTCAGATATTCTTCGGGAACAATAGTAACATAAGTGTATATTATTCTGTGGTTTGCATCCCAGTCACAGCTCTTTTTTGAGCATTTGCCATAAAATACTGCAGTGGATGCATTTGTAAGATCTTCAGCTGACATCTCTTTCACCTGCGCGCTGCTCTCTTTTATCGAAAAAAAGAGAATGCATAGAATCAGGCAAAATGTGAGGTTGATAATTTTTTTAAGGTCTTTCATTTTTATAGTTTTTATGTTTTAGAATATTTTCCGAATTGATAGCAGATAGGTATATTAATTCAATTACAGGTCTGTTCGTAATTTTATCCGATAAAGTCAGACAGTTATAAAATCAAAGCCTGACATTGTTGATCCAAAAAAAAATGATTTTAATTCAAAACCTTTACAGAGTTTTTACTTCCAGTCTCCAACGAGTACGAACGGAGCCCAATAGAATGGATGGGCAAATTTTTCATTTCCCAGCATTGACAGCTGAGCTTTTCGAAGGGCATCGGTTTTACTAAGTTTCTCTTTTACAAGATTCCTGTAAAACTCTCCCATAAGAGTGGCCGTCGAAATATCAGATACACTCCATAAACTTACCATTAAAGTAGGTGTGCCGGCATACATAAAAGCCCGTGTGAGACCAACCATACCTTCACCTCGTATCAATTTCCCAAGACCGGTCTGACAGGCTGACAGTACAACCAGGTCAGCATTCAGGTTAAGATTAAATATTTCAGATGCCCGGAGGAATCCATCCTCTTCAGAGTTATTATTCCTTGTAAGTACAAGACTGCTGAAATCGGGTTTTGATTCATCAATAATTCCATGTGTGGCAAAATGTATGTAATTGAATTTCTTCAATTCCCCCTCACGTTTTACATTTTCTTCTGTTGCATCATCTCTAAGATAGATTTCAACATTCCCTTTCTTAAAGAATGATGCTATATTTTCAATCTCTTTGGCACTATATTCCAGCCTTTTATAGGCTTTTGCCGAGGCATGAGATGAGTCGTTTTCATTCTCATAAACCGGATCCCCAAAAGCAATGAGCTTTTTATCGCCGGGATATATTTCTTTATCTTTTTTTCGTTCTGCAAGGAGACTCTTCAGGACACTTGCCGATTGAGCGTAACTTACAGGATATTTTTTAACCAGATAAGGAAGATTTCCATAGGAAACCTTGGCGCCAATTCCTTTATTGTCAGTTAATAATACCTCAAAGGGTAAATAATTTAGAATGCCATCAGGTATGATTATCAGTTTGCACTTTTTAGTAAAATAAGGTTCTGCAGGTTGTAACAATTCCTGGTATAATGAATATCCTCCTTTGGTAAAAAAATCATAATTTGACCGATCCGGGTTCAACAACGAAAACCTGAAAGACTCAATCTGTTCCTGAAGAGCTTTTATGCCGGGAAGCTTATAAAGCTGATGTGCTGACCGGGTTATTACCCATAAACAGGAACTGCTGTCACCAACTGAATATTCCAGTATAACCATGTTTTTATCGGTGCACACTGCCTGTGCCTCCTCAAACGAAACCGGCTGTGGATTCTTTAATGCTTCAGACTTCTGACCGTTCCTTTTATTAAGATTGGCAGCCGACTCAGTCAGAAGTTCCAATAATACCCGTGATTTACTTCGCTCTGCATACTGGAAAGCCTTAATGTCGTATCCTTTTGTTTTGTCTTTTTCATAAAAATCACTAAGCATATTGATAACATATTCAAAAGCAAATCGTTCCCTTGCCATAAAACTCGCCTTTTGCTCTTCACTCTGTAATGTGCTGCGCATTTTTTCAAGGATTTTCAAAGATGAGTCATTTAATGCGATGGCTTTCTCATATTCTTTTACCCTTTCGTAATTTTCAGCCATCCCTGCAATCAGCTTCCAGAGCAGATCGGGACTGTCCAATGACGTCGCAATATCAAGCCCTGCTTTATAACTTAACATTGCATCATCTCTCATTTCCAGGAGAGTGTAAACATTCCCAAGATTTAAAAGACAATTGACTTCCCTTTCTTTATCCTTTATTTCACGACTGATTTTCAGAGCTTTGAGTTGATAATCTTTAGCCGTGACATAATCTTTAGTATCAAAAAAAAGGGTACCTAAATTGCTCAGCAATGCCTCTGCATTTATCTGGTCTTTACTTTCTTCAAATATTTTAAGTGACTTATTGAAATACTCCAATGCCTTTTCCATCCTGCCTGACATCTGTAGGACAATACCTAAATGATTGTAAATTCCTGCCAGTCTTGTTGTATCATTTTCCTCTTTTATTATGCCTGCTGCTTCATTTATCTTTTCAACAGCGGTGCTATATTCACCCAGATTTGAATAGACAAATCCCAGCTGGTTCAATGCATCACCTATACCTGATCTCGCATTTATGCTTCTGTTTATTTCGAGAGCTTTCTCAAGGTTTTCCAATGCTTCGGGGTACTTACCGGAATTATTCAGCATTTCTCCCAAGGCCAAATAACTGCCAGCTTTTAAGGATTGAGTTCTGCTTAAGCCTGCCAAATCTCCTATTTGAATTCTTAATGCTTCAGCTTTGTTATAATAAACTATTGCCTGTGGATAGTCGTTTAAATTATTATAAATTACCCCGATACTGTTAAGACTATTGCCCATCAAGAATTTATCGTCAACCTTTTCCCTTACTTTAAGAGCATCCTGGTAATATGGCAGGGAGGTACTGTAATCCTTATTATTTGAGTAGATAAGTCCCAGTCCCCCAAGGATTTCTCCTTCACCCCTTTCGTCTCCAATTTCTCTATACATATCCAATGCCCGCATATAATACCCGATAGCCTTTTCACGATCCGAAGCATTTCCCCTTATACTTGTCCCCTGAGCATACAAACTATCTGCAATCAGCTTCTTTTCTTTCTGTGCATTTGTCCAGGATGTTAAATAGTTAACACCTATTTTAAGGCTTTTTTCTCCAAAGATCTTTTCAAAACTTGCAGCTGTTTTTTCTGCTGTCTCTTTTGCTTGTCGTGATTCTGCGGTTTTTCCTTTCAGCTCCTGTTTGATACTTTCTGTTATAAGGTCATTAACGAATGGTTTAACAAACAACCGGTAATCCATAATCATAGAATCAGCATGCCGATCATTGTTATGAAAAAATGCTTTTCTGAGTTCTTTTGAAAAATCTGACTGAGTAAGCTTTTGTGATTGCCTGGATGCTAATGCTGGATTTGAAGACAGAATTAACAAAAGCACTAACAGGATGGAAAAACTTCCATCAGTTTTTTTTTCTGTGAATTCTTTTGCCATGACTGTTAATTTAATGTTAGACAGTCCGATGCACAAAGTCGAAATGAAAAATCCAGAAATTTATTTCTCTCTGTTTTTAGACAAAGTCAATGCCTTTTGAAGTTCATCTATTGCCTTGTCTTTATCTCCCACTTCGGAATAAAGTGAACCTAAAAGCTCATGAGGCAGTGCGGCATCTGAATTTAATTTTGCGATAGTCTGGAATTCAATGATAGCATCCTGCAGTAATCCTTTATTTATAAAATATGCTCCCATCACAGAATGCATACTACTGCTTTCCGGGTCATTTTTGAAAGTATTCCTGATTGTATTTTCATTCTCTTCCACCTCTTTAGATTGTTCAAGCGAAAGAACAGAAAACTTATGATTTGATGATTTATCAGTATCAATGAGATATTCTCCTTCTACATTCCAGAAATAAGATTCTCCAAATTCCAATCCCTTTTCATTTTCGGGATATTTCATTGCATTTTCTGAAACTTTTTTACTCCAAACCAAACCTTTACTATTATACAGATTGACAACATAATTGTCAAATGATTTCTTTGCGATCCATGAGAATGAAGGGTGATCTGTTTTGATCAACGTATTATTTGGAGAGGTAAGCTCGATTGACTGTTCAGAACTCACTGAACGCAACCCGGCCAACGCACCAACATCATTTTTGTCCTCTCTCTTCGGGATCAGATCAGATAAATTGACCATTGCTGCTGACGAAATGTTCCTGACATTACCGGTTGTTTCAGTGGCAGGTGACTCTTTTCCAGTTATTTTGATCTTACTGTTTGACCCGAGGCTAATCAAAGTATTGTTTGAAAAGAGTAATTTCACTTCAGATTTATCTGAAGTTTTAATTTCATCGCCCTGGAATAACTGGATTCCCCATGAAGCTTTAGAAAACTCATTCCTGTTAACCTTTTTTAAAAACACTTCTCCATTTATTTCTGTGATAACAGCAAGACATTGAGAAGGTTGCTGAGCCTGGGATAATCTCAGTCCGGATAATAAAAAAATAAATAACAAAACGACTAAGCCTGTTTTGAATTGCATATCATTACTGATTATTTATTTAAGCATTCGTGTTTAATTAGAATAAAACGATAGCAGGTTATATAAATTTAGCCTAAATCACTCTTAACTTATAAAGGTATGCCAGCCAATATTAAAAGTCAATTTTTTTTTATGAATCGCCTTAATTTGCAGATGAGTTGATTATTTTATATTATGACTGATAATTTTTTAGTTATCATTCGTTTCCTCTTCAATCTTGAAATAAAATTGCTTTTATAATAACTATGGTTTAACTTTGATAAAGAGGTATTTAGTACTCTGGGGTCGTTTAAATAATTTTTTATACGATGTCAAGCATAATACCAGGCTACACATACGACATCTTCATCAGCTACCGCCAGAAAGACAACAAGGGAGATAGGTGGGTGAGTGAATTTGTTGATGCTCTGAAGACAGAACTCGAATCAACATTTAAGGAAGAAATCACTGTTTATTTTGACATCAATCCGCACGACGGACTATTAGAGACACACGATGTCGATGCCTCCCTGAAAGAAAAACTTAAATGCCTGGTTTTTATACCAATTATTTCAAGAACTTACTGTGATCCTAAGTCGTTTGCATGGGAACATGAATTCAAAGCATTTATCGAAACAGCTCATCAGGATTTGTTCGGATTAAAGATAAATTTGCCCGGCGGGAATGTAGCAAGCAGGGTATTACCTGTCCGTATTCATGATCTGGATATTATTGATATTAAACTATGCGAAACACTTCTTGGAGGAGTGCTTCGCGGCGTTGATTTTGTCTATAAATCAACCGGCGTTAACCGGCCTCTGAGAGCCAATGAAGATCACCCACAGGATAATCTTAATAAAACTTACTATCGTGACCAGATCAACAAGGTGGCAAATGCTGTTAAAGAAATCATTACCGCATTAAAGAATCCTAATCTAAAGGTTGGGTATGTACCAGATGAGATCATTAAAGTAAAAACGGGACACCAGAAAAAACTTAAACCCAAAATTATTATTGCATCTGTAATAATATTGGCACTGATTGTTCTTGGATATTTCTTTATTCAGCGATCAGCTAAACTCTCCGAACCGGTTGAAAAATCAATTGCAGTATTACCTTTTATAAACGACAGCCCTAATGATTCGACCACATATTTTATAAACGGAATCATGGAAGAGATCCTTAATAATCTGCAAAAAATAAAAGATTTCAGGGTTCTTTCACGCACTTCCACCAACCAGTACAAAGGTCCAAATAAACCGACTATTCCGGAAATAGCCAAAAAACTGAATGTGAATTATATCGTTGAAGGAAGCGGACAAAAATATGGCAATACATTTCGTCTGCGGGTACAATTAATTAAAGCAGAGAAAGAAAGTCATCTCTGGGCAGAATCCTATGAAAAGGAAATTCGTGAAACCAAAGATATTTATGGTACTCAAAGCGAAATTGCCCAATCTATTGCCTCAGCATTAAAAGCAACAATAACCCCTGATGAAAAACAACTCATAAACAAAATACCAACCACCAGCCTTAAAGCATATGATGCTTATCTGAAAGGGCAGTTCTTTTATGAAAAGAGTCCTGATGCCGAAAATGAAAAAGCAATTATATGGTTTAATGAAGCAATCAGGTTAGATTCCACTTTCGCTTTACCATGGACATATCTTTCAATGTATTATTGCAGAATTGCCTCGACTGCTGATTCACCTGAATTTAAGGAGGCCAAACGAACCGCTGAGAGGGCATTGGAATTGGATCCCACTTCAGGTATTGCAATTGTAAACATGGCCGAAATACTTGATAATGAATATGATTTTGAAGGAGCTGAAGAGAAAATAAAACTGGCTTTGAAAATTGATCCTGATAATCAATATATCTTAAGGAATGCGGGGCGGTTTTATACTAAACTGGGAAGAAGAGATGAGAGCATTTCATTATGCAATCGGGCAATACAAAATGATCCTAATAATCCAACCTCGCTGGTGTACTTAGCCTTAGCTTATTTTTATGCTGACCGTTTAACAGAAGCAATGGTAACATTGAAGAAGTATCATGAACTTGAATATAAAGGACTTTCGTGGTTATACTATGAGATTCTTCTGAATGAAGGTAACATAGATAAAATAGTCAAAGAACCTAGTTTTGATGATGATGATAATTCACGTAATGTAGCATTAGCTGCAGTAAACTTTAAATTGGGTCACAAAAATGTAGCTGAAAATTTATGTGCACAGTTAGTTAAAAACAAGATTGATGATTATGCCTGGTGGGTTGCTTATGCACATGCTTATGGGGATGAACCGGAGAAGGTCTGTACATGGCTCGAAAGATCATATGATTCTAAAGAAAAGCATCTTGCCTACCTGGGGGTAGAACAGGCCTTTAAGAAATTCAGAAATGAACCACGGATAAAGAGATTACTAAAAAAAATGAAATTCCCGATTTATGAAAAACAGAACTAATAATTTAAGTTCCTGTTTTAGCAAGCTGTGAATGATGAATATTTTATATGAAAAAAAACTTTACTGAGATATCTTCGATATGACGACCTTTGTTTAGCAAACCAGTTTATCAATTATTAATCACTAAACATTCAAGAAATTAAAATAATAAACAGACAGGCCTGATAAAAAGTGTTAAACTAAAAAAGTAAAATTATGGCAGTAAAACTCGGTTCACACGATTGGTCAACGGATTCGTATTCTCATAGTTTTCCTAGGATACCTACATCGAATTCGGATCTAATTAAAATTTTAAAGTTGCTTAAGGAATACGATAAAGCGTGTTCAGAGGCTAGAGCTAGAATGATCAAACAGATCAATGAAGTATTAGGTAATAAAAATCCAACAATGACCCACCTGGAAAAATCGACTTAAAAAGAAATTATGTTTTCAATTTTTCTTTCTGATAATTATGATTAAGATGTTTTATTTAGATTGTATCAAAGCCTGCCTGTTTTATTAAAAGAATAATGAATACACGTCTCGCAGTTTTTGTTGCCTTCAAGGAATTTGATAACCTTGGGATTGGTTATCTCTCTTCTGTATTGTCTGAAGTTGGATATGAATCCATGATAATTGATTTTCAGAGCGGGAAGAAGGAGATACTGAAAACATTGAAAAATAAGAAGCCCTTGATAGTTGGATTTTCCGTGATATTCCAAAATCATATTTATGAGTTCAAAGAGTTAATTTGCTATCTCAGAAAAGCTGGAATAAAGTGCCACTTCACTGCTGGAGGGAACTATGCAAGTCTCAGATATAAAGAGCTTTTTGAAATTATTCCATCGCTCGATTCAGTTGTTAGATTTGAAGGTGAGTACACTTTTCTTGAACTGTTTAAATGTATCCAATCCGGTGCGGATTGGACAAAAATAAAAAGTATTGCTTTTAAAAATGATTGTTTGTTAATAACTAATCCTCTCCGTCCGCTTGAAAAAAACCTCGATAATTTTCCCTTCCCAAAACGGTCACCTCTAAAGGAATACGCACTTGATAAAAAATTTGCAACTATCCTGGCAGGCAGGGGTTGTGTATATGAATGCTTATTCTGCAATGTCAGGGAGTTTTATAAGCAGCTTAAAGGACTAAAAAAACGGATAAGAAGACCCGAAATGGTAGTGCAGGAAATGGAACAGCTTTATCTTGAAAAAGATTGTTCTGTATTCCTTTTTCAGGATGATGATTTCCCCGTAAGAACCGAAGAAGGATCTGCATGGATAAATGCATTTTGCAGGGAACTTAAACGTAAGAATCTTATTGATAAGATTATGTGGAAAATAAACTGTCGCCCCGATGAGATAGATCATGATAGTTTTGCCATAATGAAAGACCATGGATTGTTCCTGGTATTTTTAGGTATTGAGGATGGAACTGACAGTGGTTTAAAAAGATTGAATAAGCATATGACAGTTGCAAAAAGTATGGAAGGAATTAATATCCTCAAAGAACTTGAAATAGGTTTTGACTATGGATTTATGCTTTTTCAACCTGCAACAACTTATGGGTCTTTGTGTGATAACCTCGACTTCTTAAGAGAGATTTGCGGTGACGGTTATTCTGCAGTTACATTTCTTAAAATGTTGCCTTACTTTGAAACCCGTATTGAAAAGCAGCTCCGGGAAGAGGGAAGATTAAAAGGGAAGCCCGGATTCCTGGATTATGATTTTCATGATGAATCAATGAATCATTATTATAACTATATTACAGATTGCCTTACTGATTGGCTTAGAGATTCAGATGGTCTTTTAAATGTACTGAAATGGGCAAGAAATTATTTGACAGTATTCTCGCACTATTTCAACTTAACACCTGAAGTATCAATAATATCTAATGATATAATAAAAACAACTTCTGATAGTAACATCTTCTTATTGGATACCATGAAGGAACTTGCCCCCATTTTTGAATCAGGGAAATATAACAGCGGTAATTATAAGGACTTAACCAGCTACCGGGAAGATATAAATATAAAACATGATCATTTTATTGAACAGATTAACAACTCCATGGATAGACTATTGCACATTGTTGACCGTCAGAAAATAGCAAAATTAGTTTTCTATTGATGCTTTAAATGCTGCACTGAAATCGAAATTAAAGAAGATATTCCTATTTATTTTATCGATCTGGATTAAATCTAAATCCCGAGTACGTTTTTATTGTATTCACACAATCCGCTTATGATTAACCTGGTCGATTTCAATTATCTTTGAGTAGTTTTTAAAATATAAATACCTACAATGATGCTTAACCTGCTGAAACATCCATTGCTTACACACAAACTTGCTCTTTTAAGGCGTAAAGAAACCGACACTAAAGATTTCCGCGAAACACTTGAAGAGATTGCCGGACTTATGGCATATGAGATAACACGTGATCTACCTGTCAGAGATATTACAATTGAAACCCCGATTGGAAAATGTAATACACAGGAACTGGCAATAGATGTTGTCCTTGTACCGGTTTTAAGGGCAGGTTTAGGAATGGTTGATGGAATATCTAACCTTATACCAACAGCAAGAATAGGACACATTGGTATGTACCGCGATCATGTTACTCTTAAACCAATGACTTACTATTCCAAATTCCCCGATAACCTCCCGGAAGCTGTGGTAATGGTTCTCGATCCTATGCTTGCCACCGGAGGAAGTTCGACCGATGCAATCCAGGTACTGAAAAACCATGGTGCCAAAACCATAAAACTAGTTTGCGTCGTGGGAGCACCACAGGGAGTTGAACGGATAATGAAAGATCATCCTGACGTTCAGATATATCTTGCGGGGCTTGATGAGAAGCTTAATGAAAACGGATATATTGTGCCTGGATTAGGTGATGCCGGCGACAGATTGTTTGGAACAAAATAAATCAAGGTCTATTTTAAATTCTCAAGAGAATACCTAATATATACATCATTTAATTCACAAAGGCCGGAAGCTTTAATATCATTCTGTCCATCTGAAAGAATATATTTTAGGAATCCGACAATAGCAGCATCATTTGGTTTTCCAAGGGAACCAATAGAAAGTTCCCGGCAGAGAACCTTAGGATAAAGTCCGAGCCACAGCCCCCTATGAGCCTTTTCAAGGTTATTGAATGGGATCTCTTTCCTGCTGATTTTATTATTATAATCAAGATCTGCAGGTACGATCTGGATATCTTTTACCCTGTCACCTGTAGATGGATCAAATGCATATGAAAAGTTACAATATCCTATTGAATAAGGATGCATCTGGATACTTTTAATCATCTCAGCATCCCCGTTTACACCGGTTCCCTTAAGATCCTTAGACTCTTTATTCAAAAATCCTGCAAAAACTACGGCCGCTCCCGATTCATCAGACCTAGTAAAAACTTCGACTTTCTCTTTCCCGGTTGTATCAAGCAACTCTCCCCATGTTACCGGTTTTTCGTTTATGAAAACCTTATGAAATTCCTCAGGACTTAAACCCCTATCCAATATTCTCTTAAAATAAGGGTTCTTCATGTTAATAATAGCAGCAACACCATCTTTTGCAACAGGAACAGTCCATACTCCTGTTTCAAGCTCTGCATCAGTCAGAGGTCTTGAAATCATTGCCAGCTTACTTTTTTTATCTTTCAGATCTTCTATCCCTTTTCCTGTTCCTCCATCTGAAACTGCAATTTTTACACCAGCATGAATTCTCATGAAATCATCTGCCCATTTCCGGACTAGCGGATACAGAGCATCGCTTCCGCTGATTGAAAAAGTCCCTGATATCTCACTTTTTGTTTCTTGCTGAATTTTATTCTGGCTTTTTTCTGAATTCCCTGGTTTGCAACCAAACAACATTACCAGACACAAAGGCAAAATTATTGTTTTATCAAAGCTCATTTTTTTTTAAAGTTACATAAAATACGAACATTGAGCAATACACAATTGTTAGGAAATATATACTATTCAACAAATCCTATCCAAAAAAAAATTAAATTTCGACAGATATTTTTAAATGAATACTGATCCTGTTATAGAAGTAAAAAATGTCTGGAAGTCCTTCAAAACTGTCCAGGCTGTAAAAGGAATTGATCTTTATATACCTAAAGGTCAATTTATTGCACTTCTCGGACCAAATGGAGCCGGGAAAACAACTCTTGTAGAGATGATTGAAGGGATTCAAAAACCTGACAAAGGTGAAATTACCATAATGGGGAAAAAATGGAAGGGAAACGAAGATGAGCTTCACAGGATCATAGGTCTCTCCCTCCAGGAAACCAGGTTTATTGATAAACTCCGGGTTTCGGAAACATTACTGCTTTTTGCCGGATTTTTTAACCTGGGGAAAGAGCGTGTTAATGAGATTATTGACATTGTCGGACTTTACGAAAAGAGAAAGTCCTATGTGGTGAATCTTTCGGGCGGACAAAGACAGAGGCTGGCAATTGGAATTTCCCTTATAAATAAACCCTCTATTCTGCTCCTCGATGAACCTACCACAGGTCTTGACCCAAATGCAAGACGGGAGATATGGGAAATTCTAAGGACTTTGAAGACAAGAGCTGAAACTTCGATGATCCTGACAACTCATTACATGGAGGAGGCTGAAAACCTGTGCGACTATATAGTGATAATGGATAACGGGGTGATCTTAAAAGAAGGTACATTACAACAACTGCTTGAAGATGATACACGTGAAAAAGTTGTTGAATTCACTGCTGAAAAAGCCATTGTACAAGAGGAAATGATTTCATCTGATTTACCATTTGTCATTCACCCGGGGGAGACACGCGAAAAAGGATTTGTAACACTTACAAATTTTGAAACCGCACTTCCGGCTTTTATGTCTTTTATGAAATCAAGGAATATAACACTCAAACATATGGAGTGCCGCCGTAAAACACTTGATGATCTGTTTGTTTCACTAACGGGAAGGAAGATAAATGAATAGATTGATCAGGTTTAAACAGTTATGGCAGCTGATATCTGCTCTTTTTCTGGAAATAGTCCGGGAGCCCGGGGTGCTCTTCTGGGGTATACTTTTCCCGATTCTTATGTCACTTGGACTGGGTCTTGCATTTACTCAAAAGGCGGATGTTATCCGTAAGGTTGCAGTCATAAATATAAATGAGAGATTAACTTCAGGATCGGAGAATTCAATAGTCGCCGGTTTCCTACAAAAGAATTGCGAAAAAAATGCAACCGGGAGATCAGATACCTGGCAATGGAAGTATACAATCAGGGATGAAAAGCTGGGAAACTCTGTTTTCCTGTTCTATAATATGAAATGGGACGAAGCAGTTAAGTTTCTTAAAAGAGGTACTATTAATGTGCTTCTTCTTGGAATTAACGATTCAATTGAGTATCATTTCGATCCGATGAATCCCGATGCACAGCTTACTTACCTGAAACTCAGTTCCATTGTTGGCAAAGGGGCAGTTCAGACCGTTCAAAGCAATACAGAAATTAAACCCCTCACCGTCACCGGTACACGATACATCGATTTTCTTGTACCAGGACTGATAACAATGGGTGTTATGATGTCAAGTATGTGGGGGATAAGTTATGGTATAATTGAGAAGAGATCAAAAAAGCTGCTAAGAAGACTTGTTGCTACACCGATGAAGAAATCTCACTTTCTGATTGCACTTATAACAGTCAGGATCACGATGAATTTTATCGAATCACTTGTTCTTTTTCTTTTCGCACTTTTTGCATTCAAGATGACAATACAGGGTAGTATCTCAGCTCTCATTTTAATGTTTCTTGCCGGAAATATTGCTTTTGCCGGAATAGCTGTATTTGTTTCGTCACATACATCAAACACTGAAGTAGGTAATGGCCTGATTAATTTTGTGGTATTTCCCATGATGATTCTTTCAGGAATCTTCTTCAGCTATCAGAATTTCCCCGAATGGAGCCTGCCGGTTATCAAGAACCTTCCTTTAACCATGCTTACCGACGGTATCAGAAGTATCTTCAATGAAGGGGCCGGTTATCATGATGTAGCACTGCCTATCCTGATACTGATAGCGATGGGAACTCTGTTCTTCTCTGTCGGGTTGAAGATATTCAAGTGGCACTAAAAATCCCAAGATAACCTCTAGACCTTACTCTTGAAGTAACAGACTCTTCTCTTAATCAAGAAAGGAAGGTTATACTTCTCGTTAACGCTCGGAATGAGAAGATTTTAATTATGGTTATTGAAGAGGGAGATTCCTCACTTACGTTCGGAATGACATGGTTCTTGAGGGTAATAAGGGTAGTGGTGGCGGTTCGCTCGG
>Ga0265316_10001821_pt1 | contig 22413 bp, 16 predicted proteins | sample 4522metaG_FD_202092 | JGI IMG/M metagenome (GOLD analysis project Ga0265316, IMG submission 202092) | Rhizosphere microbial communities from Carex aquatilis grown in University of Washington, Seatle, WA, United States - 4-5-22 metaG | ecosystem: Host-associated > Plants > Roots > Rhizosphere >... | reverse complement strand
CGTCCTTGCCCGCGCGCCGCGCCAGCTCAGTGGCCAGCGCTGCGCGCCATTGGGATTGCTTCTCGAGAAAGTGACCGCGGAGCGAGGGGTCCGCCAAGATGATCTCGGTGAAGCGAAGGACTCTTCCCGGGTGTTGAGCGCAGCTGTCGACGAAGCCCGAGAACGCGACACGCACGGCGACTGCATGGGTCTCACGAGTCGGTCGCGCCGCCAGGGCCTCCACGAGCCGTCGGCCGACGTCCCCCAGAAATGCGACGATCAGATCCTCTTTGGACTGGAAGTAGCGAAAGAAAGTCCGCCGCGACATGCCGGCGGCTTCGGCGATGCGTTCGATGGTCATGTGCTCGTAGCCCTCGACCGCGATGAGGCTGAGTGCAGCCTCGGTCAGTTCCTCGCGCACGACCCGGCGCTTGCGTTCGGCCATCGTCGGGCTGGAAGCGGCTAGAGACAATCCTTCGGGCATGCCGTGAGGTTACCTCAGGCGGCACTTGACACCTAATGCCTGGCGTGGCACTGTGAGACACACAAGACGTTTAGTGTCACCGAGCCAGCGCTCGGCGGAAAGCCGACCAATGATCCAAATCTCGAATTGCCTTGGCCACACGCTTGGACACTGGTGGCTGTTCGCGCTCCTGATGGTCGCGGCGTCGTTCTTTTACGGCTACGGTGTCCCGCAGGCGAAGGCCCGCGTCTTCAAGGGCGCCGAGCTCGCGCCCAGGCTCCTCGACGAGCACATCCCGACCTGGCGGCGTCACGACGCGCTCAGCCTGCTCGAGGGTCTCGGCGCCCCGGGGCGAAGAGCGCTGCAGGGCTTCTATCTCAAGATGGATTTTTGGTTCCCCGGTCCGACCATCTGCGTGGCGTACGCCGCGCTCCTCAGCCTCGCGTTCCCCCCTGGCTCTCCCCTCGGCCCGCTCAACCTGCTCGCCGCCCCCGCGCTCCTGTTCGACGTGGCGGAGAATGCCAACCATCTGGTCATGGCTGGCCGCTACCCCAACCTCCCGTCTCTTTCGCTGAGGATGGGGCCCGCGTTCACTCTCCTCAAGTGGGCCTTCGCCATGGCGCTTCCCGTCGTCGCGCTCGCCGGGCTCATCGCCCACCACCTTTGATCCGATCGGAACGTCGCCGCGACCCGGCTCGTGCCGGAGGACCGCGCGGGTGCCCGCCAGATCGGTCCAACCTTCTGGCTGGATTCAGCCAAAACGGCGGCAAAGTAACATTCCAGGTCGGCGATTTCAATTGTAGCGGCCGAATTCGGCCGTGCGGTTCGGAGCTTCGAAAGGGGAAACCCTGGGTTTGAAATTCCTGTGCTCTGAGCTTTCGCGCAAGCATCTTCAAGACCTCGACGACGCCGCGATCGACAAGCTCTTGCGTGGGCTCGACATCGCCCCGGCCACGAAGACCCGTGTCGTCCACCTCATCTCGGCGTTCTTCAGGTGGTCGATCCGCGAGAAGCACGCCGACACGAACCCGGTCCGCTCGTACCTCGCGGGCGCGACGAAGAAGCAAAAGGAGCGGCTGAAGTCGAAGCACGATCCGCGGGAAACCCCGTTCCTCCCGAAGGAACACGTCGGCGCGGTCTTCCGAGCGTTGCCCGCGCCGATCGATCTCGCGTTCGCCGTCTCGGCGCTGGCCGGTCTTCGCCCCGGTGAGGTCCTCTCGCTGGATTGGGGGGACATCGACCTGGCGCGCGGGCGCATCCGGGTCGAGCGGCAGGTGAGGGCGGGCAAGATCGGGCCGCCGAAGAACGGCAAGCCGCGCGAGGTTCCGATCGTTGGGCTTAGGGCTTAGGAAGAAAAATTCGGGGCGATGACGATGGGGCGGAGATCAGGGGGAAATCGAGGTAGCCTGAGTGGGGTCAAACGCAGGGCAAGATAGTGGCTGAATCACACCGCGGCGTAAATCGCCGCGATGATTCAGCAAAGTGTAGTGTTCGCGCCCTTCGCGTGAATGAGCGCGGCCGGCAAGTGGCCGCGGTCCTTGGGATTCTTCACGTATTCGAGCACGGCGGCTCGCGCGCTCACCGACGGAGAGCGCGGACTTCGGCCTGCGGAGACGAATTTCAGGGCCCACCGGCGACAACAAACGCGCGGGCCGTCGCGAGCACTCCTTTCAGCATGGCAACGTCAGATTCCAGGTCCGCGACATTCCGCCCGCGAATTGGTCGGCGCAAGGGCCAGATCAAGCCCGAGCGCGTGCCGACCTTCCGCTGCATGATGATCGCGAAGATCGAGCAGCGCATCCGACGTATCACCGTAGCCGAGCGGGGCGGGACACCGAGGCGCGGACGCCGGCCCGCTGCGGGCGGGTACGGGAGCCAGCCCACGGCGTTGTCCCGGCGGTGCATCGTCAAGGCGCGCATCGTGCCGATGGCGGGCCGTGGGATCCGTGCCGCGCGCCTGCACCTGTCCTACATCGAGCGGGATAGCGTCGAGCGCGACGGCGCCAAGGGTGAGCTCTATGGCGCGGATGGCGGGGACTTCAAGCCGGAGCACCTGGCGGAGGAGCTCTCCAAGGAGGCGCACCAGTTCCGGTTCATCGTGTCCCCCGAGGACGGTGCCGAGCTCGACCTGCGCCTGTACACGCGCGAGCTGATGAAGCAGGTCGAGGCCGATCTCGGGCGGCGCATCGTGTGGGGCGCCGTCAACCACCACGACACCGACAACCCCCACGTTCACGTGGTCGTCCGCGGAGTCGACGTCAAGGGGAGGCCACTCCGCTTCGATCCGGCCTACATCTCGGAGGGAATGCGTTGGCGGGCGCAGGAGATCGCCACGCGCGAGCTCGGTCCCCGGGACGTGAGCGACATCGATCGTCAGCGGGACAGCGAGGTTCAGAAGGAGCGGCTCACGAGCCTCGACCGGGATCTGGCGCGGGTGGCGTCTGACACCGGCCAGATCGGGCTCCCCGAGCTGGCGGCGGCCGTGAACCCAAGGAACAAGCGCGGATGGTCGGGCGCCTCGCGGTGCTGGAGGAGCTCGGGCTCGCGGAGCGGACCAGACCGGGAGGATGGCGGCTCGACGAGGGTTGGCAGTCGGCGCTGAAGGAGCTCGGGGAGCGCGGCGAAATCATCAAGCGCATCCACGGTGCCCTGCCCCAGCCGGGAGACGGGTCGCGCTACCTCGTCGTCGACGGCAAGAGCGAGATCGAGCCCATCGAGGGCATTCTTCGGCGCAAGGGACTCCACGACGAGTTCCGTGGCGACATGTATGGCGTGGTCGAGGACGCGCATGGCCAGGCGCACTATGTGCCCATCGATGGCGCGGCAGCCGAGCCCCTCAAGGAAGGCCATCGTCCAGGCGGGGGTCAAGAAGGAGTCCTGGGCCAAGCCCATGGACGCAGTCCTCGAGAAGGTCGCGGTCGAGAGCGGCGGGATCTATGACCCGCAGCACCACCTCCGCTCCCTCGAGTCTAGGTCCGTGGTCGCGGGCGGAGTGAGCGTGACGCCGGACGCGATCGTCGACGCCAATGTGCGCCGCTTGCAGCGGCTCGCGCGCCATGAGCTGGTTGCCGAGCTTCCGGATGGCCGCTGGCAGGTGCCGACCGATCTTGTGTCACAGCTAAAGGCGCGCGAGACCACCCACCCTCGACTGCGCGTGCAGGTCGACGAGATCGCGCCGGCGCTCGGGGATCAGGTGAAGCTCCGTGGGCCCGCCTGGCTCGACTCTGCGGAGCCGCGGGCGGTGTACGGCTTCGGGGACGAGGTTGCACGGGCGAAGGAACAACGGGCCCTTCACCTTCAGCAGCTCGGTATCAAGCGCAGCCCGTCCGAGGTGCGCCGGTCGCTCGACGCGCTGGCGCGCGCGGACGCCGGCAGGAACGTCGCGGAGGCCCGTGGCCTCGCGTTCGTGGCGGCGCCACCGCCGGGCTTCCACGGAGTCCTCGTCCCTTGCCCGGGCTCGACTCCCGGGCGACGTCGCTTGGAACGTGGCTTGGAGCATGGATCGAGGCGCTCGCCGTCGCGGGCCATGAGGCCGATCGCCGTCGGGCGCCATCATGGTTAGAGACGACCGCGCATAGAGGGCCTTAAATTGAGAGGTGACGTCAATGTCGGCGCGGCGCGTCCCTTCCGTTCGTGGAGTGGCGTCTTGGCAGAGCTCGCCCTTGACGCGGAAGCTGTGCCAGACCGCAACCCGACTCAGGGGCTTTCCGACATGATGAAGCATCAGCAGAAGTACTCGCGTCGCCGCTTTCTTAGCGCGGTGGGTGCCGGCGCGGCGCTGTTGCCGTTGCTCGAATCCGATCCAATCGACGCCGCCTGCGCGGGCACTGGAATCAAGCGCCTTTTCATTCTCGTTTGGCCGAACGGAATGTTGAGCAGCGTGTCAGCCTGGGCCACCACGGGCGACACGCCTTCGGCCTGGACGCTGCCTCCCTTCATGGCCAGCCTGGCGCCCTACCAGCAGGATCTCCTCCTGCTCGACGGGCTCGACTACTCGTTCCTCAGAGACATGCCCGGTGCGGGGGAGAGGACCGGTCAGGCCGCTTATCCCGGGCTGTTAACGGGAGCGTTTTTCCAAACCCTCTCGTCATCGACGGCGGCTGACATCGCCGGAGGACCGTCGGTGGACCAGTACATTGGGGGCCAGCTGAAAGCCGGTGGGTATCCTGGGCTCGCCAGTCTCAACCTCGGGGTTTTCGTCCAGAGCACGGGGCACCTGTCCTGGAAATCGGCGGGCCAGGTGGTCCTTCCCGACCTCGATCCCAACAACGTCTTTGCGACGTATTTCAAGGGCGGTCTGTTCGCTCCGACGCCGGCATCCGGCGCGGGCGGAGCGGGAGGAGCCGGGACCTCGGCGCGTGCCGCTATGCGAAGGAGCATCCTCGACTACGTGCAGGGAGACCTCGGTCGTTTCTCGAAGAAGGTGGGAACAGAAGACAAACAGCGGATTGCCCAGCACCTGGATGCCGTTCGAAGGGTCGAGCTTCGCCTCCCCCCCACGCCCGTGACCGGAGCTGGTGGCGCCGGGGGCGAGGGCGGAGCGTCGTCCACGCCGCCCGGATCGATCTGCGGCATCCCGACCGACGAGTTCCAGACACCGACGTTGCCCGCCAAGAACTCGAGCAACGTCGCACAGCTGGCGAAGTTGCAGATGGATCTGGCGGCCATGGCCTTCGCATCGGACCTCACCCGGGTCGTGGTCATGCAAATTGGCGATCAGCTTGGGGGCCAGCTCATCTTCACGAACCTCGGCTTCGCGGCCGGGGGGCCCAATCCCGCCGATGCCAACACGGGAGACGTCAACGGCTGGCACGCCATCGCGAAGCGAAACGGGGCCGACAAGGTGATTGTCGACACCTGGTTCCAGTCCCAGGTCGCGTACATGATCGGGCAGATGAAGGGGATCGTCGATCTCGGTGGCAAGTCGGCCCTCGACAGCGGCGTGGTCGTGGGGATGAGCAGCATGCGTTCGGGCCTGGGCGAAACCACACAGGTCCCCACCGTTCTCGCGGGAAGCTGCGGGGGCTACTTCAAGACCGGGCGGAGCCTGGCGCTCACCGGCATTCCCAACAACCAATTGCTGGTGTCACTATGCGACGGGATGGGATTTCCGGTCGCCACCTTTGGAGAGCCGAGATACGGCGGCGAGTTAGCCGCGCTGAAGGGGTAATGGACGGGGCCGAGGAAATCGCGACGGAGGAAACATCTTGAGCTTCGGAACTCGTGAACGCCGCTCCGTCTGGGCTTTGGCGATGGTCGGTTCCGCCATGACCTTCGCGGACTGCTCTTCCGCCTCGCGAAAGCTGCCCGGACAGTCCTCATCCAGCGGCCCCGGGGGCGTGGGCGGCTCCGCAGCGTCGGCGATGGTCGGCGGGGCCGCGGGACCGACCGCGCCAACCGCGACCGGCGGGAACGCCGGGGGCCTTGCCGCGGGAGCTGGCGGAACATCCGGGGCCGGTGGCGTGTCGGGCGGCATCGCCGGCTCTTTGGTGCCGCCGCTCGGCGGCCCGCCAACGCCTGAGTCGGCCGGGCCGATGGTCATGCGCCGGCTCACCAACCGCGAGTACAGCCACATCTTGAGCGACCTTTTGGCAGACGCCACCAATCCCGGCGCGACCTTCCTAGCAGACGTACCCTCGAACCCACCGTTCGAGGCCCCGACGAGTGTCGTCGCCGATGTGCAGATCGAGCAGTACCTTGCGACCGCCGACTCCGTGGTGGGGACCGCGCTGGCGAACGGCAACCTGTTCGCAAACGGCAACCTTCCAGCGACCTGTCAGTCCCCCGCCCCCGCGGACGAGACCACCTGCGCAGGTCAGTTCATCACGGCGTTCGGTCTGCGGGCGTTTCGGCGCCCGGTGGAGACCGACGAGGTCACGGATCTTCAAGCTCTGTTCACGACCGCCCGCGGGCTTGGCTTCGGTTTCCAGGAAGCACTGGCCGAGATCGCCAAGGGCATGCTGCAGTCACCCAGTTTCCTTTATCACTGGGAGATCGGCGCCACGCCTCCCACTGTCGATCCGACGACCGGGTTGGTTCCCCTTACTCCTTGGCAAGTGGCCGCGCGCCTGGCGGCAACACTGTGGGAGAGCGGCCCGGACGATGACCTGCTGTCGGCCGCGCAAGGCGGGAGACTTGCAACGCCCGCGCAGGTCGGCGCCCAAGCGAGCCGCATGCTCGCGGATCCGCGGGCGGCGCGAGCGCTCGAACATTTTCACGAGCAGCTGTTGATTCGCACTGGCTCGCTCGCGGATCTTCCGGCGCTCACGAAATCAAGCCCGCGTTTCACAGCCGGGGTGGCCGCGTCGCTGCCCGAGGAACTCAACAGGTTCCTCACGGACGTTTACTTGTCGGGAGATGGGACCCTGAACACGCTCCTCACGGCGCCGTACGCTTTCGTCGACGCGAATCTCGCCCCAATTTACGGCGTTGCCGTGCCCGCCGCACAGGGGTTCACCAAGGTCGCGCTCAATCCGGTCGAGCGCGGGGGCCTGCTGACACAACTGGCTTTCCTGTCCTCGACGGCCGACAACGTGAACGATAATCCGGTCGCGCGCGGAATCGTCGTTTACCAGAATCTTCTGTGCGGCACGGTGCCTCCCGACCCTTCCGCCGTGCCGCCGCTGCCCGTCGTGCCGACGGGGCCCCAGACCACGCGCCAACGCTGGACCTCCAGCACAGCGGGGTCGTGCGCGACGGGCTGCCACGCCCACGTCAACCCCCCGGGGTTCGCGTTCGAGAACTACGATGGCCTCGGCGTGTTTCGAACCACCGACTCCGGTCTTCCCGTCGATTCGACGGGGACGATGGTCACGCCTGGCCAGGTCTCCATCACCTTCACGAACGCCATCGATCTGTCGCGCCAGCTGGCGGCCAGCCCGGAGGTCAGATGGTGCCTCGACCGCCAGTGGTTCCGCTACATGCTGGGAAGACCAGAGAGCGCCGCCGAGCAGGGCTCGCTGGAGGTCGCCTATCGCAGCGCCTCCGCCACCGACGGGTATTCGCTGCGCGCTTTGCTGACCGCCATGGTGACTTCCAAGGCGTTCCTCGCTCGAGCACCTTCGCCCGGCGAACTGCCGTAGTCGTGGTCGCATCCGAGTCGGCGATCTGGAGAGCCAGCGCCAGGCATCGACAACGGTGGCCTTGCCGCGCCGGGCGTCTACGGCAAACTCGGCGGGCCCGGGATCGGCGGCCCACCGGCGCGCTCTTCAAGCGTCGGCGTCGCGCGACGCCCCGCCGCGGCGTCCCTCGCCCGGCCATCGACAGCCTCCGCAAATACCAGTCGAGGTCATTGGCCCACCCCTAGTCCCCTTGCCTATTCGCGTCGAGCAGCGAGGCCAACCGCTCTCTCTTACCGGGGCCGGACGCCCCACTGCGCTTGGCGGCCGCAGGGTCGAGAGCGCCCCTACCGCGATCCTGAACGCGATTTCCAAGCGCCGTGGATCTGGTTCAGCTACCCAGGACCAGGCGCCACAAACGTCGCCGATCTTCCCCGACAGGAACGATGATTACATCTACCTTGACGGGTCCGAATCACGCGGAACCAGCGTGTTTCACCGCACCCTCCGGCTCACCCCTCTAGCCTGCTCCGATAGTTCTCCCTCCGGTTCTGGGCGCGCCACCCCGTCGGTTCCCGAAAGGCACTGGCCGGCCGGGGAGCATCCAACCAGTTGGACCTAGGCGCGGTCGCCCCACGAGATGCTCCACGCCCGCACCCCCAAGCGCTACATGTCGCCACCGTCGGCGACGATGCAGCCATCCGACCAGCCTTCGAACCGCCACAGTGCGCGAACGCCGCGGCGATTCCGGATTCAGAACCGCTGCCGCCCGCTTGGTCGCTAGTTCCCGCTCATCGGGCTTCGATCACGCGCGGTTTGCCATGCTCGGATCCTTCAGATGTCGTCTCGATCTCTGCACGGAACGAGCAGACCCTTAGATCCGGGCACGTGCCGTGGCAGGGCCGGGAATCGCAAAGTTCGTCCAGCTGAACCCACGGTCGCTCTGCCAGGGGGGCCATTCCCGCTGCCTGTGTGAACGCCTTGCGAGGCGCCCCCCGGCCTCGAAGTCGAAGGTCGCTTGGGATGAAGCACGATCCTTCCTGGCACGCTTCTGTCTGCCCGTCGCCGCGGATTCCCCCCGGAAGACCGAGATTCTGAGGCTGCGAACGCCCCCCGCCGTCGCCGCTGGACCCCGTGGGCGGAGCTCCTTAGGCGGGTATTCCTCGTGGATGTCCTCGTCTGTCCGAAGTGCTCCAGCCGAATGCGAATCCGTGCGGCGATCCTGGAGAACGATTCAATCCAGGAGATACTTGGGCGCGGAGGGCCGCCTCGGCCCGGCTTCGGTCGTCGAGCTGGTGCTGATGGTCCCTCGAATCGTCCATGCCTTCGGCGGGGAGCATACTACAACGCGGGTCTCCCGAGGTCGTCGGCGCGCCCGGGAGCGCGTCGCGGGTGGTCCGCGGCCGTCAGGTGGCGGCGGTTGTATGCGCGTCCCGCAGCCGGTAGCAGATCGATCTCCCGATCTCGACGGGCTGGAAGCCGGGATCAATGCCCAGGGTGGTCTCCGCGGCGCCGAGGAAGAGCACCCCGTCGGGCTTCATGACCCGGGGGAGACGGGAGAGGATCCGCCTCTTCGTCTCCACGTCGAAGTAGATGAGGACGTTGCGCATGAAAACGACGTCGAGCTTGTCGGGGATCAGCCAGCCGTCGTTCAGGTTGAGCTGCCGAAACTCGATCATCCGCCGAAGGTCCTCGCGGATCTCCCAGTCGGCGCCCCGGCGTTTGAAGTACTTGACCAGCAGAGGCGCAGGCAGACCGCGGTTGACCTCGAGCTGGTTGAACACACCGCTTCGCGCCCGTTCGACCATCTCGTTGCAGAAGTCCGTCGCCAGCAGCGTCAGCCGCCAGCCAGCCGCCAGCTCAGGGAACGTCTCCCTCAAGGTCATCGCGATGCTGAAGATCTCCTGGCCGCTCGACGAGGCGGCCGACCAGATCGCCAACCGGCGGGTGTCCGCGCGCCGCCGGATCAAGTCGGGAATGACGACGTTCTTCAAGGCCTCGAACGGCCCGAGGTCCCGGAAGAAGGACGTCTCGTTCGTGGTCATCGCCTCCACGACCCGCGCGTGCATAGCCCCGAAGGGGGCGCGGCGGAGCTCGCCGACGAGGGCCTCGACTGTCGCGATGCCCACATCCCGGGCGATGGGGCCGAGGCGCGCCTGCACCAGGTACTCCTTGTTCGGCTCCAGCACGATGGCGGTGCGGTCGTAGACCAGGCGGCGGACGAACTCGAACTGGACGCTACCCACGGCTCCCCCCTTCGCCGCCCGGGCCGACCCCGAGCCCGAGCAGCGCCAGCTTCCCCTCGACCACTTGCCTGGTGAACGGCTTCATCAGATACTCGTTGGCTCCGGCCTCCAGCGCCCGCGCCACGTCGGCGAGATCGGTCTCGGTGGTGATCATCATCAAGCGGGTCGCGTCGTTCGCGGCGTCCGCCCGCAGGGCCTTGACCAGCTCGAAGCCGTTCATCTCCGGCATGTTCCAATCGATGAGGGCCAGCTCGACCGGGCCGCCCTCCCGCAGGCGCTCGAGCGCCTCCCGGCCGTGCCCGGCCTCGATCGTCTCGAAGCCGAGCGGCCTCAGAATGCCCCGCACGATGGTGCGAATGGCCCGCGAGTCGTCGACGATGAGCGCCCGCACGGCTACGCCGCCTCCTTCAGGGCGCCATCCTGTTCGGTGATCCAGATGAAGAGCTGTACCGGCCCCACCGTCTTCAGCAGGACGCCGGCGTCGCGAGCGCGGCGATGGTTCTCGCCGAGGTCGTCCTCGGCGATCAGCTTGGGTAGGCCCAGGGTGTGGTCGGGCGCCACCGCTTGCTTGATCTGCCCAGCGGCCATGTTCAACAGCTCGCGTAGCGAGTCCTCGATCATCGACGTGTCGATGTCTTCCCTCGCCACCGAGAACAGCGACGAGCCCAGCGACTCGCAGCTGGTGCGGTCGGAGAACAGCGTCACCTCGAGCTGCCTGACGCCCGTGATAGGCAACAGCGCCATCCGATAGCAATCGGGCGACGGCGTGTTTGACTCCGCGGGGATAAAGGTGATCCCGCACATGGTTTCGGTCACGCTCGTGACCAGTTGGGCCAAGGTAGTGGCGTCGGGCAGTGATTTCACGCGGCAAGCTCCAGGGTTCGGGCCTTCAGGTTCGTGGTGAGGCGTTCGATCGCTTGTTCGTCGACGTCGAGCAGCGAGCGGCCAAGCATGATCAGGGCATCGTTCTCTTGCGAGTCGACCGGGCCGACCGTGATGCCCTGCTGCTTCACGATCGCGTTCGCGAAGCGCACGGCGTTCCCCGTCGACTGGCGGTGGGCGACGTCGTAGTCACCGCACTGCTCGACCGCCACCGCGACCTCTTCGGGGAGCTGCCACTTCTTCGCGATCGAGATGCCGATGGTGCGGTGAGTCTTCTGGATGACCGCGATCCACGCCTCGGAGTCGACCCAGCCCCTGGCGTTTCGCTGGGCCAGCTGGTTTTCGGCCTCGAGCAGCATCGTGGCGATGACCGGCTTGCCGATGTCGTGCAACAGCCCCGTCAGGTACGCGGCGTCGGGATCAGGGATCGCCGCCAGGACAGCCACGTCGAGGGCCAGGATGGCGACCGCGCGCGAGTGCTCCCATACCCGTCGGGCTGCCGCGCTGATCTTGGGATCCCGCGAGTCGAACAGCCGCCGCGCCGACGCCTCGGCCAGAACGACCCGCAGCTTCTGCGCCCCCAGCCGCGTCACCGCCTGCCCGATGTTCTTGCACGGCTCGCGGGCCGCCAGGCCGGCGCTGTTGCAGGTGCGCAGGACCTGCGCCACCAGCAGCGGATCTTTCTCGATCAAGCTGCCGACGTCGCGCAGGTTGAAGTCGGGGTCGCGCAGCAGCTTGAGGGCCTTCATCGCTATGGTCGGCATCGCCGGGAGCACCAGCTTGTCACTGGCGATGCGCCCGAGGACGATCTGTTCCAGCTGTTCCCCGAGCTTGTCGCTGACGGACATGGCGCTTTCGATTCCTCCGTGTCTTCCCGGATGCGCTCAGGCCGCCAGCGCCCGCGCGTCCTCGAGCGTCCCGTGGCAGTGCAGGTCCTTCGTCTCTTGGAAATTTCGCAGCACCGCGGCGACGTCGTTCGAGGCGACCAGGTGAACGGCGACGCCAATCGTTCGGCACACCTCCACGAGCTGCGCCACGAACAGCGCCGTCCCCGCCCCCTGCATCACCGGCAGCAGCGTGGCGTCGACGATCGCCTCGTCGAAGCAGGCCTGCCCGAGCTGCTCGACCGCGTCCTTGATGGCCGCGCCGAGGCGGGTGTAGTGGCGCTCGATGCGGTCGTTCTTGCCGTGGTAGGCCGACATCCGGATCAAGTTCTCCTCGCGGACGATGAGGTCTTGCGTGCCCGCGAAGTGCTGGTCGATCACCTCGTCGAGCTCCTCCGGCGCGAACGGCTTCGTGAGGACGCCATCCAGGCCCAGATCGCGCATCTCCTTTCCCAGGTTGTTGGCGCTGCGGAGCGCCAACCCCAGGAAGCGGGCCTCCGGCTGCAGCAGGCGGAGCTGCTTCGCCAGCGACGCGACGTTGGTCTCTGGGATCTCCGCGTCGATCAGGATGAGCTTGTACGCGCGCACGCGCGCCAGCGCCAGACCCTCCACGACGTTCAGGCAGCCATCGACCGCGATGGTGCTCGGGATCATGGTGCGCAGCTTCTTGTGAACGTTTTCTATGTCGTCGATGACCAAGATGTCCACCTTGCCGCGCGCCGAGACCGAAGCCCCTTGCGCGGGCAGAGGCGCAGGCGCGCCATGGGCCGGCGCCTCTGCGGCCGCGTGGGGCGCCTTGGCGGCGGCGGCGAAGTCGGCGGGCAACCTCAACGCCTTCAGCAGCTTGGCGCGCAGCTCGTCGGCCTTGAATGGCTTCAGGATGTAGTCGCCGATACCCAGCTTCATCAGGGCCGTCACGATCGAGGTCTTCGACTCCGACGTCAGCATCACCACGGGTGTGCGGTTGTTCGCCTCCCGCATCTTCATCAACATCCCAGGCCCGTCCAGGTTTGGCATCGTCACGTCGAGCAGGACCAGATCGAAGGTGCCGGCCTGCAGCTTCTTTAAGCCCTCGTTGCCATCCTCGGCCTCCTCGACCTCGAACCCCAGCTCGAGGACCTGCTTGGAGACGATCATGCGGATGGCGCGGCTGTCATCGACGGTGAGAATTCTTGGCATGCGATGTTTCCCTCACCAAGGGAGATCGGCGGCCCGCCTCGCCGCTGCATCAGGGATCGGAGGAGAAGCCCCCGGAAATTCCCTCAGTCGCGTTGGTCGAGCGGCGGCAACTCGACGGTGAAGACGCTGCCGACCCCCACCTGGCTCTTCACCGCGATGGTGGCGCCGTGGGCATCGAGAATGCGCTTCACGATGGCGAGGCCCAGGCCCACGCCCGCCCCGCGCTGCCTCGACTCCGCCTGTCGGTAGAGATCGAAGACGTAAGGGATGTCCGCGTGGGGGATGCCGGAGCCTGTGTCCCTCACCTCGACGCGAACACGGTGGCGGCCGTGGCTCTCGACCAGGCGCGCCTCGATGGCGACGTGCCCACCTTGCGAGGTGAACTTGAGCGCGTTGCCGAGGAGGTTCGCGAATGCCCGCTCGAGCCGAGCCGGGTCGCCGCCGATCGCCAACGGCCCGGCGATGTGCGCTTCGAAGGAGATCCCGCGCCGCTCGGCCTCGAGACCTGCCACCGTGGCGCAGCGCCGAAGAAGCTCCGCAAGATCCAGCCGCTCCTTGCGCAGGGGCGCCTCGCCCTGCTCCGAACGATAGACCTCCAGCATCTCGGAGATGAGCGCGAGCGTGCTCTTCAAACCCTCGAGCGAGAGGTCGACGAGCTCCCTCAGGTCGGTGTCGGGGTTGCTGGCCAGCTTGTCTTCCAGCATCGACAACGTGAGCTGTACCGTGCCGAGGGGCGACCGCAGATCGTGCACCAGCATGGCCGCGAAGGTCGCCTTCAGGCGATCCAGCTCGATGAGGCGCGTGTTCGCCTCGCGCATATCCCGCTGCAAACGGCCCATCTTGACCTGGGTGGACACGCGGGCGAGCACCTCGTCCGGCTGAAAGGGCTTGCTGACATAGTCGATCCCCCCCATCGCGAGCGCGCGAACCTTCTCGGCCGTCTCCGCCACCCGGCTCACGAAGATGACCGGAATCCCGGCGGTCTCCGGCGTCTCTTTCAACCGTCGACAGATCTCGATTCCGTCGATGTCCGACATCAGGACGTCCAGCAGCACCACGTCGGGGCGCAGCGCGGTGATGCGCGCGACGGCCTCCGTGCTGTGCGTCGTCGACTCGACATCGTACCCGCCGCGCCGGACCACCTCGGAGATCGTCGCCAGGCTGACCGGGTCATCGTCCACGATGAAGACGTGCTCTCGCCGGATCTGATCCTTCGCCGCGGGCTGCGCGCGGCGGTCCGTTTCGCGAACGGTTTCCGCGGCGGCATCACGATCGGAGGCGCAGCGGTTCAGCCCCCCGTTCCCGGCCTGGTGCAGCCGCTCGACGGCCCGAGAGATCAGGCCGGCCGGCTCGCCGTCCGCCGTGGGCCGTTCGGTGGTCGCGCCAATGCACACCGTGACCGTCTGACTTCCCGAGGTGCGGGCGTGCGGGATGTCGAGGGCGAAGACAGCCGCGCGCATTCGCTCCGCGGTCGCGCGGGCTCCCGCCTCGTCCGTGTCGGGCAGGACCACCAGGCACTGGTCGCCGAGGAACCTGACCACCACGTCCGCCGGCCTGCGCGCCCCAGTGTCGAGCGCGAGCGCGACGCGGCGAAGGCAGGCCTGCGCCGCCTGGGGACCGTACGTCTCGGCGAACGCCTCGAAGTCGTCAATCTCGACGGCGAGCAGCGACAGGGGCGCCTGGGCTCGGGCGGCGCGGCGCCACTCGATGTCGAGGACCTCGCGGAGGCGCCGCTGGTTGCCGAGCCCGGTCAGCCCATCCCGAAGCGACTCGAGCTCGAGCCGATCGCGATGCCGCTTGAGGTCGAGGTGGTTGCGCACGCGCGCCAACAGGATCGCGGGCGTGATGGGCTTGGTCACATAGTCAATCGCCCCCGCGAGCAGGCCGCGGGCCTCCTGGCCCTCGTCCGTGAGCGAGCTGATGAAGATGATGGGGATGTCCCGGGTATGTTGGTCCCGCTTGAGCTCGGTGCACACCTCGTAGCCGTCGATGCCGGGCATCAGCACGTCTAGCAGGATGAGGTCCGGCGATTCCTCGGTGGCGCGCGCGAGCGCCTCAGGTCCGTTCGACGCGAACACCACCTCCGCGCTTTCTTTCAAGACCTGACCAACGACGGTGACGCTCACCGGATCGTCATCCACCACCAGCACCACCGGCAGACTCACTGGTGCACCGCCTCTTCCTCGACCAGGCCGGCACGGGTGGTCGCGTGACGCAGGAGGTCCACCGCGGGACCGTACTCCAGCGCGGCCACCCTAACCTCGATCTCCCCGAGCGCCTCCTGCAGGGCCGCCGGCAAGGGGACCTGTTTGAGCCTCGCGAGCGCGTCCTGGGCCCGCAAGTTCTTCTTCTCGAGCAGGGTCTCCAGATCGGCGGTCAGACTCCGCAAGTCGGCGACCGTGCCCGAGGGCCCCAGCGGCGTCGGCGCCTGCGTGCCATCCGGCTGCGCCAAACGACCGAGCACGGCGGTCGACAACGCCTCTAGCCGAGCGGCGAGCAGCCGCAGCGCCGCCTGACACGCGGCGACCCCCTCGGCCTTGTGGATCGCCTCCTCGACGGCGCGGGCCGCTGCCGCCACCTCGTCGGCGCCCAGATTGGCCGCCGCCCCCCGCAGCGTGTGGGCGCGGCGCTCCGCCTCGTCGCGGGCCCCCATGGCCAGCTCGCGCGCGATTCGCTCGGAGGCGTCGCGCTGATCGCGCGTCAGGTCGAGCAGGAGCCGCACGTACAGCTTTCGGTTGCCACCCAGTCGATTGAGGGCGGTGGCCACGTCGACTCCCGGCACCCCCGGCAACGTGTCCGCGAGGTTCGCGACGCTGGGTGCCTCGCCTGGAGCCGCGGGAGGCGCGACAGCATGGCGCGGCAAAGCCCCGGCGGGAGGCCGGTCCAGCGCGCGCCCCAGCACCGCGAACAGCTCATCCGGATCCACGGGCTTCGACACGTGCGCGTCCATCCCCGCGTCGCGACATCGGGCGCGCTCCTCTTCGAACGCGTGCGCCGTCATCGCGATGATGGGCAAGCCAGCATGGCGAGGGTCCTTACGGATGGTGCGCGCGGCCTCGTACCCATCCATCTCTGGCATCTGCAGGTCCATCAGCACGGCGTCCAGCTGGACGCCATCCGCGCCGATCGCGGCCAGGGCCTCGACGCCGTTGTTGGCCAGCGAGACCATGGCCCCGGCCGCCTCCAGCAGCTCCCGGGCGACCTGCCGGTTGATGGCGTTGTCTTCCACCACCAGCACCCGGGCCCCTCGAAACGCGGGCGAGGCGGCGGCCGGCCGAGGCGGGCGTGACAACCTGTGCCGCGCGGGCTCGCGCCCGAACGCGTCGGATATCGCGTCCAGAAGGCTCGAGCGCGTGACAGGCTTGACGATGAGCTCGTTCACCCCGAGCGCCTGGGCCTGCTTCTCTACCTCCTCGCGGCCATAGGCGGTCACCATGATGATGGTGGGGGGCTTGCCGAGGGGCGGCGCCGCGCGCAGGCGACGGATCACCTCCAGTCCGTCGAGGCCCGGCATGCGCCAATCGAGCAGCAAGAGATCGAATGGGCTCCCGTCACGCTCGGCGTCCCGCAACATCGCGAGGCCCTCCGTCCCGGACGCGGCGCCTACCACGTCGAAGGACAGCTCACGCAGATAACGCGCCAACACGGCGCGCGACGTTTCGTGATCATCGACCAGCAACACCCGCCGTCCCCGGACGTCAAAGGCGGGCGCGAGAGCCGCCGTTGCCGCGGCGGTCTCGTCACCGATGCCGAGCGCGAGCTCGAACGTGAACGTACTTCCGGCACCCGGCGCGCTGTCCACCTCCAGACGCCCTCCCATCAACTCCACGAGTTGGCGGCTGATGACGAGGCCGAGCCCGGTCCCCCCGAAGCGCCGCGTGGGGGATTCGTCCGCCTGTGTGAACGGTTGAAACAGTCGGCCGAGCTGCTCGGAAGATAGGCCGATCCCGGTGTCCCTCACAGCGAACCGCACTCGCACGCCGTCGGCGATCCGCTCGACCAGCCGGACGTCGACGACGACCTCGCCTTCGTTCGTGAACTTGATGGCGTTGCCGGTCAGGTTCGTCAGCACCTGGCCGAGCCTGAGCGGATCCCCCGACAGCGCGCTCGGAAGGTTCTGGTCGAGCGACAGCAACAGCTCCAGCCCCTTCTCCTGCGCCTTCAGGGCCAGGAGGTTCGTCACGCCTTCCAGGACCTCGTCGAGGTGGAAGTGGCGCGACTCGATGGACATCCGGCCGGCCTCGATCTTCGAGAAATCGAGGACGCTGTTGATGACGTCCATCAACATGCCGGCGGCGGCGTGAATCTTGTCGACATAGTCTCGGTGCGGCGCCGACAAACGTTCCCGCGCCAACAAGTGCGAGAGCCCGACGATGGCGTTCAACGGTGTCCGGATCTCGTGGCTCATGTTGGCCAGGAACCGCGACTTCACCGCGGAGGCCTCGATCGCCGCCTCCCTGGCGCGGATCAGCTCCGCCTGACGTTGATAGTGGGCGGTCATGTCCCTGACGATGCCTTCGAGGCCGAACGGACGCCCCTGGTCGTCCAGCACCAGCCGAATGTTCGCCTCGATCTGAAACACCTCGCCGTTGGCGCGTCGAAGCAGGCAAGGCTGCGCCTGAACAGTCCCTTTCCGCTTCAGCGTCTCGATGATCCGAGCCCGTTCCTGCGGATCCGCGAAGACGTCCACGGCCATGTTCTTGCCCACGACCTCCGCCGAGGACCGATAGCCGAGCATGGCCACCGCGGCCGGATTGACCAGCAGGATGGTGCCGTCCATCACCGAGGCGATGTAACCCTCTTGCATGGCCTCGAAGATGTTCCTGAACTTTTCCTCGCTGGTCGCGATCGTGCTCTCGGTCTGGCGGCGCACCACGCCGCGCGCGATGGCGAACACCCCGCCCATGAGGAGCAGCACGCCGCCGAAGGCCAGCCAGGGATCGCGCCGGGCGGGGGCGTCCACCTCCGCAAGCGCCATCTTGGCGACCACCATCGTGTTCGTTCTGTCGGGCTTTCGCACGGCGGCCAGCACCGGAACCCCGTCGACGTCGTTCGCCACCACCCAGCCGTCGCCGGCCGCCACGGCCATGGCCTCCACCACGGGGAGCGACAGCTTGAACCGCCGCCGCTCGATTGCGCCCCCGCCGTCACGTGCGCGACCGCTCACCACCAGCGCGGAGCCGTCGCCGGGACCGGGGAGGATCACGCTGAGGGCGGCCGAGAGACTGTCAGTGGGCCACTTCGCGAGCAACGGCCATAGCGTCCGCACGGGGTCGACCCGCAGCACCACCGCCCCCAAAGTCGACCCGGCGCTGGCGCCGAACGGCACGATCACGCCTATGCCAACGACCAGCTGGTCGGCATCATCCCACCGCGGCCTGTTGCGCATCGCCCCGCGGGAGACGAGCGCGCTGCGAACCCTGGCGGCCATGCGCGGGCTCTTCAGACTCGGGTCGTCGTCCGTGGCCAGCCGAAGCTCTCCCCTGTCGTCGAACAGGGAGACGTCTCGGTAACCGTAGCTGCGCTTCAAGGACTCCAGCCGATCGAGAGCCTCCACGAGGGCCCCCGGCCCAAGGGGCCAACCTCGCTCCCGTCGGGTATCGGCCCTCGCGAGGACGCTGGCGAAGGCCGCGATGTTGGAGGCCACCTCGACGTCGCCCTCTCGCTCGGCGCCCCACGCCTCGATCTCGCCCGCCTTCAAGGCCGCGATGGCGGACAGATTCGCAATCGCGTTTCGTCTCAGCTGGCGCGTCTCGACGCGTGATACAACCAAGGCGACCGTCAATGCTACGGCGACCGCGACGGCGCTCAGCACGAGGCGGCGCGCCCAATGCGGCAATCCCGAGCCCATGCTAGCCAACCTCACACGCGGCCACCGGATTCGATTCTAGCTTCTGGCAGCCCGTAGACAAAATCTTCACTTCAGCCGCGCCTCGGCCGCGCCTCAGCCGCGCCCGGCGCCTGGCGCACGCGGCGAACGATCCCCGAGGCGATCTCTGCGAGGGGTAGCACCTCGTCGGCGAGCCCAGCGTTCACCACGTAGCCGGGCATCCCCCAGACCACCGAGGTGTCCTCGTCTTGCGCGACGATCTGTCCCCCGGCGGCGCGGATCAGCTCGGCGCCACGAAACCCATCGCGCCCCATCCCCGTCATGACGACGCCCAGGCACCCCGCGCCGTACACCTCCACCACCGATCGGAACAGCACATCGACGGCGGGCCTACACGAGCTCTCCGGCGGGCCTTGGTCGAGCGCGATCGAGCTTCGGCCGGCGTCTCGGGTGACCCGCATGTGCCAGTCCCCTGGGGCCAGGTAGGCCGTGCCCGCCTCGACGGGTTCCCCTGCGCACGCCTCGCGAACTGGCAAGGACGCCGCCGCATTCAGGCGCTCCGCCAGCATTCGCGTGAAGACGGGGGGCATGTGCTGTACGATGAAGATCGGCGCGGGAAAATTGGCCGGCAGGGCGGGCAGCAGCACGGCCAGGGCATTCGGGCCCCCCGTTGAGACGCCGATCGACACCGCCGCCACGGACGCCGATCCCTCCCGGTGGGGGGAGACGGCACCAGTGCGCCGGCCACCCCCGAGGTCCCGCCGCCCCCCGGAGAGTTGCGGCCGCGCCACCCCCTTCAGCTTCACCCTCAGCTCGGCCAGAAAGCTCGTCAGCCCGCGCGCAGCCGGCCCGCCCGTCGTCCCTGGCTTGGTGATGTAGTCGGTGGCGCCACGGGCCAGCGCCTCCAGCGTCGTCGCCGCGCCCCGCTCCGTCAGCGAGCTGCACATCACCACCGGTAGGCGCGGGTGGTGCCTTCGAATCTCTTGCAGCGTCTCGAGGCCGTCCGCCCCCGGCATCTCCACGTCCAGGGTCACGACGTCGCAGGGGGTGCTCTGGATCTTCGCCAGGGCCAGCCGCCCGTTCGCCGCCGTCCCGACCACCTCGAGCTCGGGGTCGGCGGCGCAAGCATCCGACAACATTCGTCGCACGATGACGGAGTCGTCGACGATGAGGACACGGGTGCGGGAGATCACGACGTCTTCCTTCAGGCGGCGATACGCCGGCCCGCCACGCGCGGGCGACCGTTCGCACCCCCGTGACCGTTGGCGTGCGCCGCCGGGACACGCACCGGCTCGACGCCGCGCCCCCGCGCGTCGCTCCCCTCGAGCGTGAACTGGGCGACCAGGCTCTGCAGCTCGGCCGCCATCTGCGCCACCGACGAGGCCGCGCCGAGGCTCTCCGTCGCGCCCTGCGCCGTGCTGCGGGTCGCCTCGGCGACGCTCGAGACGCTGCGGGCGATCTCCGTCGTCCCTTGCGCCGCCTCGGCGACGTTTCGCCCGATCTCGTTCGTCGTCGAGGTTTGCTCCTCGACAGCGCCGGCGATCGTGGTGGCGATGTCGTTGACCTGGCCGATGATGCCGCGGATCTCGTTGATCGACTTCACGACCGCCGAGGTGTCGCCCTGGATGGCGTCGATCTTGTGGCTGATGTCCTCGGTCGCCTTCGCGGTCTCCTTGGCCAGCTCCTTGACCTCGTTGGCGACCACGGCGAAGCCCTTCCCGGCCTCGCCCGCCCGCGCCGCCTCGATGGTCGCGTTCAGGGCCAAGAGGTTCGTCTGCTCGGCGATCGACGTGATGACCTTGATGACCTTGCCGATCTCCACCGAGCTTTCGCCCAGCTTCGCGATGGTCGCCGTCGCCGCTTCCGCGACCCGCACCGCGCTGGTGGAGACCTTCGCGGCCTCGTGCGCGTTCTTGGCGATCTCCTGGATCGACGACGTCATCTCCTCGGCGCCGGTCGCCACGGTCTGAACGTTCTTGCTCACCTGCTCCGCTCCCGCGGACGCGCTCCCCGCCTGCTCGGAGGTCTGCTCCGAATTCGCCGCCATCTGGCGGGCCGTGGCGCTAAGCTCCTCGGACGACGCGGCAAGGCTCTGCGCGTTGCGCGCGATGGCCGCCATGTTGCCGTTCAGCTCCCGCACCAGGGACTCCAGACCCTCCCCGAGCTGACCGATGGCGTCGCTGCCCTTGACCGCGATTGCCACGGTCAGGTCGCCCTGGGCGACGCGCCGAACGTTCTCCAGCAAGGCGTCCACCTTGCCCTGCAACGCTTCGGTCTCCGCGCGCTCACGGCTGGCGCGCTCGGCGTCCGCGACCTTCGTGGCCTTCAGTTCCTCGGTGGTCTTGTTAAGTGCCTGCGCCAGCTGGCCGAGCTCGTCGCCCGCCTGATACTCGCAACTGGAATCGAGCTGACCCTGACCCACCCGGCCCACGTGCTCGAGCAACAGGCCCACGGGCCGGGTGATGCTGCGTCCGATGGCGAACGCGGCGGCGACGCCGAGGAGCAACGCGGCCAGAATCCCTCCCCACAGGACATTGGTCATGGACGACACGCCCGCGTCGATCAGCGCGCCGCCCCCCTCGCCGTTGCGGCGGTTGTACTCGACCAGCGCATCGGCCGAGGCTAGGTAGACGTCGACCAGCGCCTTCCCGTCGCGCGCCAGCATGGCCTGCGCCTCGGCGCCCTTCCCCTGCGAGGCCAGCGCAGTGGCACGATTTCGAAACTCGCTCCAGCGCTCGCGCGTCTCATTCAACCGAGTGAACAGGCGCTGGTCCTCGGGAAAAGTCATGGTCTTCTCGTACTGGGCCAGGTTTTCGCTGTTGGCCCGGTGTACCGACTTGATCTCGTCCTCGATACCGCGCATCACGGCTGGATCCGTGGCCGCCGCCAGTCGCATCGCATTGAGGTATCCCAGCAGCCCGGCGGCCTTGGCTTCCCCGGCGCGGTACATGCCTGGCAGGTTGTCGCGGCGAATGAACTCGGCCGCGTCACGAACGCGGTGGAGCGCCCCGTTGGCGAAGACTCCCACCATGGTGATGCCCCCCAGCACCAGGCCGAATCCGACGATCAACTTGTAGCGCAGCTTCAGATCTTTCATGGTCAGTCCTCTTCCTTGTTCAACTTCGGGTTTTCATGCGTCGGCCCGCGGCCGGTCGGCGCCAGCGCGCCAGCTCGCCAGCCCGTCGCGGGCGCGATCGCTTTGTCGGTATCGAGCACGAGGAGCAGGCTTCCGGGCAGCTTGAACACGCCCGCGATCAGCTCCCGCCCGACGTCGTTCAACGTGTCGGGAGGCGCTTCGGATGCGTCGTTCGCCACCGTCAACACCTCGCCGATCTCGTCCACCAGCAGGCTGACAGCCCCGTCGTCGCTGCGCACGATCACGTTCATGGGCAGCCGTTCGGCGGCGCCGTCCGGTAGCGCCAGCCGCCGACGCAGGTCGATGGCGGTCACGATCTGCCCGCGCAAGTTGATCAAACCCCGCACGATCGGCGGCGCCAGCGGAACCCGCGTCATCTCCTGGTTGCGCAGGACCTCCTGCACGCGCCTCACGTCGACGCCGAAGAAGAACCCCTGCACACGAAACGTGCAGAACTGTCGGGTGTCGCTCATGTTCGTGCCTCCACCGCCGGCGAGGTCGTCTCGCCCGGCATCGACAGACGGGCACCTGCGGCCCGCATCAGCGCGTCCAGATCCAGCAACTCGGTCACACGCCCCTCTATGATCACGCACCCGCGGATGCCCGGCTCCCGGCTCTCCCCGCGGTTGATTCGCAGGTCGACGCTCTGGTCGATGATGTCGACGATCCGGCGAACGACCAGCCCCACCGGCCGCTGTCCGGTGCCATGGACCAGCACGTGAACCTGCTCCGCCGCGCGGTCGGCTCCCTTCCACA
>Ga0265316_10001819_pt1 | contig 22420 bp, 29 predicted proteins | sample 4522metaG_FD_202092 | JGI IMG/M metagenome (GOLD analysis project Ga0265316, IMG submission 202092) | Rhizosphere microbial communities from Carex aquatilis grown in University of Washington, Seatle, WA, United States - 4-5-22 metaG | ecosystem: Host-associated > Plants > Roots > Rhizosphere >... | reverse complement strand
CACCTGATATCGCAAACGCCCCTGTTCGCCCAACTCGTATCCGACGCGGAACGCCTGCAGCACCAGTACGAGTTTCTAAGCTACGGCCTCACCGCGGCGTGGATCATCCTGGTGATTTACGTTCTGATGATGGTGGCGCGCGAGCGCAAGCTCAAGCGCGAGATCGCCAGCTTGAGGGCCATGCTGGAAGAGAAGAAATAGCCACGGATGAACACGGATAAAACAAGAACAAAGAATTTAAGGATTCTGTCTTAAGAATTTTGCTTATCCGTGTTCATCCGTGGCCATTATTCTTGAATTGGAGCGTGTTCACCAACTGGGATACGCTCGCTATTTTCTCCCGCTTGAGGAAATCCGCCAGTTCCGCGGCGATGCGCACCGGCGACCGCGGGTCCCAGAAGTTGGCTGTGCCCACTTGCACGGCGCTGGCCCCGGCGATCAGGAACTCGGCGGCATCCAGGCCGGTCGAGATGCCGCCCAAACCAACGACGGGGATCTTCACCGCCCGCGCCGCCTGGTAAACCATCCGCAGGGCGATGGGCTTGATGGCGGGGCCTGAAAGGCCGCCGAAACCAGCGCCGATGCGTGGATGGCGCGTACGCGCGTCGATGGCCAGCGCAATGAACGTGTTGACCAGGGAGATGGCATCGGCGCCGCTCGATTCCGCCGCCTGCGCCAGGGGCTCGATGGCGGCGACGTTGGGTGAGAGCTTCACGATCACCGGCCTGTGGGCCACGCGCTTGACGGCCGCCACCACGCCGGCCAGCAGCGTGGGGTCGCTCGAGAAGTAGATGCCTCCATGGCTGGTGTTGGGGCAGGAGACGTTTAGCTCATAACCGGCCAAGCCCGGGTGATCCTCAAGTACGCGCACCACTTCCGCATAGTCTTCCGTGCGGTAGCCGAAGACATTAGCGAAAACCGAGGTGCGAAGCCGGGCCAGCGCGGGCAGCTTTTCGCTTACAAAAGCCCGGACACCGATGTTCTGAAGACCGATGGAGTTGATCATGCCGCCCGTGGTTTCGTAAACGCGCGGCGGCGGGTTGCCTTCAATCGGCTCGCGTGAAAGCCCTTTCACCATCAAACCGCCGAGCGCGCCGAGGTCCACCAGTTTCTCGAATTCGAGGCCGTAGCCAAACGTTCCCGAGGCCGCCAGGACGGGGTTGCGCAGTGCGATGCCGCACAGTGAGATTGCCAGGGAGGGATCGCCGGGGTTGCCCATTACATTGGCCACCAAATCGCCATGTTGAAATGAGTGTATCAGAGGTGGAAGTAGTGTTATAGTGTTACCTTCATTAAGACGCTTCCGGGCCCGGCACGCCCAGGGGCCGAACGGAAGGGCAGGTAGGATGACAGAGGAGAAAAACGTGCTCGGCCTGGCCACGATTCGCAAGAACCGGGGCATCTCGCTCGAGCAGATCGCTCGATCGACGAAGATCGGCGTCCGGTCGCTGGAAGCCATTGAGCGTGGGGACTTTCAAAAGCTGCCCGGCGGCATCTACAGCACCAGCTACATTCGCCAGTATGCGCGCGCCATCGATTACGACGAGAGCACCCTGCTGGACTTCTACCATCGCGAGACGGGCGCGGGAACTGCATCCCGAACCGGCAATGACGATCGGGGTTCGGGTTCGGTAGGCGGATTCCGTCCCGCGTCCACCATCGCGGAATCGTAACGGTTACTTCCAACCGTCAAGCACGATGCGCCCCAGTTTCTCCGCGGCGGAAGAGGCCGGTTTCACGGGGATGGAGCCCATAACCATCACGTTGATGAAATCGTAGTCGCCGCGGAAGATGCTCAGGTTTTCCATGCCGGACGCCTCGGTTAACAACGCATCTCTCCCCAGGCCCGCGATGTGCCCCTGCTGCACGCCCTTGGCCTCCGCAGTCACCGCTCCTTCGTACTTGATCGGCCTGTGCCGAATGGCGATACTGACCATGCCGCCATCGGAGATCTTGTAATTGCAGGTGGACACAACTCCCGGCGTCTGCAGCTTGGGTGGCTTCTCTCCATCCGCGAGCTTGACGCCGAGTGTCTTTTCGATGTCGGCTTTCGACGCGACCGTGCAGGCGTCAGCGCCCTGCCCTGGCAGTTTGGCCTGCCCGGCGGCATCGGCGGCCACGAGCAGGAGAAGAACGAATACGGTGAGATAGGCTGTCATCGCCCTCATGACTTTTTCTCCGCGAGACGTGTGGCAAATTTTGCGACGTTGATAATGGCTCGTTCGTGCGTGCCCTCGCCGATTTTCTCCTTTTCGTCCCAGGCTTCCACGCGAAACTGAATGCGGCGGCCGTCCACGGCGTTCACTTCCGCCGTAAACGTCACCACGGCGCCAATGGGCGCGGCGGCCAGGTGGTACACGTCCACGTGCGTGCCCACGGTGTCGAATCCGGCATCGAGGAACGGCACCACGGCGTCGCGGGAGGTCAACTCCATGCGACCGATCATGTGCGGCGTGGAGAGCACACGCGGGCCGTCAGCCCCCAGGAAGGTAATGGCGGATTCGCTGGTGACGAGGAGCTTCATTTCGGCCCTGGCGCCGATGGGGATATGGGCCATGGGAATTACGCGGCCCCCAAACCGGCCAGGACGCCGCGCATGTAGAACATGGAGCGCAGCACGCCGGGAAGCGGGTCCTTGGCGTTGATCTCATATTCCAGGTTGACGCAGCCCTGGTAGTTCATCTTCTTGAGCTGCTTGAAAATGGCCGGGAACGGCATGAGGCCCTCGCCCACGTCGCATTGGCTATTGATCTTGGTGAAGTCGCCCAGGTCCTTGACGTGCATGTCGAAGAGGCGCCGGCCGGCCAGCGCGATGCTCTCCACCACATCGACGCCTGTGCGCGCGGTGTGGCCCACGTCGACACACAGGCCGACGCGCGGGTCCATGTCGTCGACCACTTCCAAGACCGACTGCGGGTTAGGGAAATCCTTCTGCTCCGGACCGTGGTTGTGGATGGCGATCTTCATGTCGTATTCCTTGACGAACTTCTCCACCGTGCGGATGTTGGAGTGGGTCGGAATGCAGACCATCATGGAAAGGCCGAGATTTCTGGCGATCTCAAACCGCTGGCGGATGTAGTCGGGATCGTCTTGTGCCAGGCTGATGTTGCCGGCGCTGGTGACCTTCAATCCAGCGGCGTCGAATTCGGCGCGCACCTGCTTGAGTTCCTGGGGAGTGCTGTTGTAGGCGAAGTGAACGCCGTCCTTGATGCTGGTCCAGGGCGCCTGCACCAGCTTGAGCATTTCGATGGTTTTGGCGCGGTCGAAACTGCGGAAGGTATAGGTGGCGATTCCGAGCTTGATGCCCCAGGGTTCGAGCTCGATCTTAGCGGAGGCAGGCACGGCTCCGGTTGCGCTCAGACCCGCGATTCCGGCGGCGGCGCCCAAAAAGTTGCGGCGAGTGGTTGGGCTCTTCATGGAATGCGATTCTCCCGTAACTTCCAATTGTAAGGCCTTGGCGGACGCGTGGCCCCTACTGGTTCAAAGGGAGCGCCTTGTCGGGGTTTGCGGAGCGCTTTGGGCGGTCGGGTCCGGGGGAGCGGAATCGGTATCCGATTCTTGAACGGCCTTGACCATGACGATCACGATGAAGACCAGCGCCAGCAGACCCAGGATTCCGAGGAAAATGGGGAGGTAGTGCGGGCGGGTGTGGCGTTCGCCGCAGTTGGGGCACCTTTGCGCATTCATGGCAACCGGCTGCAGGCAGCGATGGCAAATCTCGCCCGACGGCTGGTCGGCTGCTTGATTCATAGGCCCTGCGCACACTATAGCACCGGGGCGGCAAGAGCCGGATGCCGCCGGGTATAATCGAATAGTGCGAACTGCCTGCGTGGTCCTCCTGATGGTATGCCTGGCCGGCTGCAATCGCGGCGTCCAGAACAAAGATGCGGTGCGTCAAGGTGTTCTCGATCACCTGGCCCAAGTCCAACTGAACGTGGCATCGATGAACGTGGAAGTGACATCGGTCCAGTTCAACGGCAACCAGGCGGAGGCGACGGTGTCGTTCTCTCCCAAGGGCGCCGGCGGGGCGCCAGGAATGTCGATGCAGTATCACCTCGAACAGAAGGACGGCCGCTGGGTGGTAATGGGCCGCAAGGATGCGGGTGCTAGTCCGCACGGCGGCGCGGCGATGCCTCCGGCGGCGCCTGGCATGGAGAATCCGCATGGCGGGGGGATGCCTTCCGCACCGGGGACGCCTGGGGGCGCGGGCAAGATGCCGTCTCCGGAAGACCTGCCGCCCGCCGGTCAAAAGAAATGAAGCGTGTCGCGATTCTGGGTGGCGGTCCGGGGGGAGCATTCGCCGCGGAACGGCTGGCGTCCGCGGGTCTGGATGTTCTGGTGTTCGACGAGAAGCTCGCCTGGGAGAAGCCATGCGGCGGCGGTTTGACATATAAGGCCTACAGCCAGTACCCTTTCCTAATCGAGAATTCCACGCCGAAGCGGCTCATCTCGGAGACCACGCTGGCGGCTCCTCACGGCGGAGAAGTAAGTTTGAAGCTGGACGACCCGCTGCTGATCTATTCGCGGTTGGATCTCAATCGCATGTTGCTGGAGCGCGCGGAACGGGCCGGGGCGCAGATCGAAAAGGCGCGCGTGCTGGAAATGTCGCGGCACGGGCGGGGATGGCGGCTACGCACCAACTCGGGAACGGCGCACGCGGATTTCTGTATTGTAGCGACGGGCGCCCGCAACGCGCTCGCCGAAGTGGGCACCCAACTGACGCCGGAAGACACCATGTTGGCCCTGGGCTATTACGTGCCAGGGGACCAGGCGCGCATCGACATCCAGTTCCTGCCGCGCCTGGAAGGCTACATCTGGGTCTTTCCGCGCTGCGGGCATCTCTCGGTGGGAATCTGCGGAAAGGGCGAGCCGGCCAGTTCCCTGCGCAAACGCCTGGAGCAATACCTGACCGAGCGCGGCATCGCGTGGAAGGGCGCGGCCTTCTACAGCCATCTGCTGCCGTCGCTCAATGCGGCATCGTGGAAGAAGAACCGGGTGGCGGGCGACGGCTGGATGGCGGTGGGCGACGCGGCGGGCCTGGTGGACCCGGTTACGGGCGAGGGCCTGTACTACGCCATTCGCTCGGCGGACCTGGCGGCGCGCGCTGTACTTTCCGAAGTGGGCGAGCCGGCTGGGAAAGCGTGCGAATACGAGCAGTCGCTGCGGCGCGATTTCGCGGCCGATCTGGAATTCGGCTCGCGCCTGGCCAAGCGTGTGTTCCTGGGACGATTTCTCTTCGGTTCCGTGCCGGCGCGCATGGTGCAGTTCACGCGCCGCAGCCCGCGCTTCTCGGCCATCATCCAAGACCTGTTCGCGGGCAAGCAGCCGTACCTCGGTTTGAAGCGGCGCCTGCTGCAGAATCTGAACGGGAGCTTATACGACGTCAGTATGAGCCTGGGGTTCAGCCGGTTGGTGCCGCGTAAGGTGGGCTAGGGCGCATGCAGTGCCAAGGCGAGGCATGCCTCGCCCCTACCCGGGTGCAACGGCGCGGTGCGGGCCGGTGCGGGCCGGACGGGCAACGGCGCGGTTGCGGGCCGGGCGGGCAACGGCGCGGTGCGGGCCGGGCGGGCAACGGCGCGGTGCGGGCCGGGCGGGCAACGGCGCGGTGCGGGCCGGGCGGGCAACGGCGCGGTGCGGGCCGGACGGGCAACGGCGTGGCGTAGGGGCCGGGCATGCCCGGCCCGGCTGAGGGACAAATGAGACGGTTCGGACATTCCAAATCGGAAGAGCTGTTTCGCAGAGCGCAGGAGACGATTCCGGGCGGGGTCAACTCGCCGGTGCGGGCGTACCGCAGCGTGGGCGGGAACCCGCCGTTCATCGCGCGCGGCGAAGGCTCCCACATCTTCGACGTCGATGGCAACCAGTACATCGATTACGTGGGGTCCTGGGGACCGCTGCTGCTCGGGCATCGGCATCCGGATATTGTGGCGGCGTTGGAGGGCGCGCTGGCCATCGGCACCAGCTTCGGCGCGCCCACCGAGCGGGAGATCGAGCTGGCTGAAGCCATCCGCGACGCCGTGCCTTCCATCGAGATGGTCCGGCTGGTGAACTCGGGCACCGAGGCCACCATGTCGGCCATCCGCGTGGCCCGCGGGTTCACCGGGCGGGACCTGGTGGTCAAGTTCGAGGGCTGCTACCACGGGCACGTGGATTCGCTGCTGGTGAAGGCCGGGTCGGGCGTGGCGACGCTGGGGATACCCGACACGCAGGGGGTGCCCAACGCGTTCTGCGATACCACCATTGCCCTTCCGTTCAACGATGCCGAAGCCGTGGAGCAGGCGTTCCGCGCCCACGGCAACCACATCGCCGCGATCATTGTGGAGCCGGTGGCGGGGAATATGGGCTGCGTGCCTCCCCTGCCCGGCTACCTGGAGGCGCTGCGCGACATTACCGCGCGGTTCGGCGCGCTGCTGGTCTTCGATGAAGTAATGACGGGTTTCCGCGTGGCATTCGGCGGGGCGCAGCAGCGCTACGGCATACGACCGGACATGACCACACTAGGCAAGGTGATCGGCGGCGGGCTGCCGGTGGGGGCGTATGGCGGGCGCAAGGACATCATGAGCATGGTGGCGCCCATGGGACCGGTCTACCAGGCGGGCACGCTATCCGGAAACCCGCTGGCAGTGGCGGCTGGGCTGGCCATGCTGCGATACCTGAAGAGGCATCCGAAAGTGTACGATCAGTTGGAAGCGCGCACCGCGGAATTGTGCGCGGCGGCGCCGGTGGGCGTCACGGTGAACCGGGTGGGCTCGATGTTCACATGGTTCTTCACGGACCAGCCGGTGACAGACTACGAATCGGCCAAGCGGAGCGACACGGCGCGGTTCGGTCGATTTTTCCGAGGGATGCTGGAGCGCGGCATCTACCTGGCGCCCTCGCAGTTCGAAGCGGCATTCGTTTCGGCGGCGCATACGGAAGAAGACATCCGCGAGACGATCGCGGCGGCGGGGGAAGCGTTCCGCGCTTGACGATCAGAGGGCCCGGATGAAAATCTCGAACGCACTTGTTCTTGTTCCGCTAATGGCGGGGACTTTGTTGGCGCAGCGTCCATGGCAACGGATCGCGGTACCGCCGGTCGGCGACGTTGCCGCGAACTTCAAGACGCCGCCGCGCGAGTACGGCGCCATCCAGCCGTGGATTGGCTGGAACGGTGCGCATGCCAGGGAAAGCATCGTCCAGGATTTCGACCGAATGGTTGCCAATGGCATCTTCATCGCGAACATCTCGGTGGCGCGCGGCGGGAACCCGGCGTACCTTTCGCCGGAATATCTTCTTCTGATGAAGTTCGCCGTCGAGCAGGCCGCCCGGCGCGGCATCAAGCTCTGGTTCGCGGATGAAGCCAGCTATCCCAGCGGGTTCGCCGGCGGCTTGATCGGCAAAGAGTACCCACAACTCGGCATGCAGGGCATCGTCGCCGATATCCGCGTCAGCGTCCTGCCTGGCCAGACGCTCGCCATGCCGGCGCCGCCCGGCACCCTCGGAGTCTTCGCGGTGAAGACGTCCCCCGATCGGCAGGTGCAAGGCATAATTCCGATTCCGGTTCCCGCCAATGGCCAGCTCAAGTGGACGGTGCCGAATGAAGGCGGCACTCCGAGGGAACCCCGTTACTTGTGGGAGGTGGTGTTCGTGCGGCACATCTACGTCAGCGCGCCGACGCGGAACTCCAATCGCGAGGACGGGACTATAGCCAAGGACAGCCTGTACACGCTGATCGACTACCTGGATCCGGAGGCCACCCGCGCCTACCTCAAGACCACGCATGAGGCTTACCAGCGGGTGTTCGGCAACGAATTCGGCAAGACCGTTCTGGGCTTCTTCGGCGATGAGCCGGATTACACCGGCTTCATTCCGTGGACTCCCCGGTTGCTGGAGGAGTTTCAGAAGCAGAAGGGTTACGACCTGAAACCCTACATCCCGCGGTTCTTCACCGGCGCACTGACGGATGAGGCGCAAAGGGCCAGAGCCGACTACTACGACGTGTGGAGCGGCATCTTTCGCGGCAGCTTTTTCGGCGTGCAGGCGGACTGGTGCGCCAGTAACAACCTGGAGTACCTGGTTCATCTGAACCACGAAGAAACCATGATGGCCCTGGTCCATAGCGAGGGCGACTTCTTCCGCGACAACCGCTACGTGCAGGTACCCGGCATCGATAACCTGAACCAGCTTGCGCCAGGTGCGATCCACACGCCGGACGGAAGCTGGAACGTCAACAACAATTTTCCCAAGCTCGCCTCCTCGGCCGCGCATCTGTTCGGAAGGCCCCGGGTGTGGTCGGAGGAAGGCGGCGGACTGGGCATCGACGGCAAGTTCCAGTTGGACTTTCAACTGGTGCGGGGAGTAAACGCGCTGCAGATCCAGGTTCCAGGGGTGCGCGGCGGCCCCGGTCAGGCGGCCGGGATTCTTTCCTCGGGGGCCGACTGGCTGAAGGACCTTCCGGACGTGCCCGGCGGTCCGCCACCACAGGCGCCCATGCTGGCGTGGTACACCAACCGGGCCGGCTATTTGATGGCCATCGGACGTCCGGCGGCACAGGTAGGTCTGTACCATCCCACGAGCAGCATGTGGATGGGCGACCAGGAGGCCGACCGCGACACCACCAAGCTCGGCTGGCAATTGTTCGAACACCAGGTGGATTGGGATTACTTCGACGAGCAATCGCTCAGCTCGGTGGCCACCATCGCCGACGGCGGCTTCAAGGATCTCAGCGGGCAGGTTTTCCGGGCCATCGTGATTCCATCTTCGACGGTCATCACCCGCACCGGCCTCGAACGTTTGCAGGCATTCGTCAAAGCCGGCGGCAAGGTGATTTTCGTGGGCAAGACTCCGAAGCTGGTGGTGGACAGGACATTCTTGAATTCCAAGGACGCGCCCGACCTGAGCTTCGCCACCCTGATCGAACCTTCCGGCGACATCACGCCGCGCGTGCTCGCGGCGCTGCCCAAGCCCGATGTGAAGGTAGACGCTGAGTTTCCGAGATTGACGTACACGCACCGTAGCTGGCGTGACGCCGAGATGTACTTGTTCTTCAATGAGAGCAACCAGGCGGAATCGCGCATGGCAATTATCGCCGGCCGCGGACAGGCGCAGGCCTGGGACTTGGGAACGGGCGAGATTCATGCCATGTCCGCCGCCATGGTGGAGGGCGATTCGGTGCACTTTCCGCTGGTGCTCGGACCCTACGAGGCGAAAGTCGTGGTGGTCGGACCGCTTCCCGGCGCGGTCGCCGCGCCGGAGCCCTCTTTGGCATCCGGCACTACTCTGGCTGAACTGGACGGAGATTGGATGGTGGACCTGAGCGGCAGACAATTGACCACGCCTCTGAAATCGTGGGAGGAGATGGGCACGGCATCGTTTGCCGGCCCGGCCACGTATCGCAAGCAGTTCACGGCTTCCGCCGCACCGGCTGGCAAGCGGTTGTTTTTGGAAATCGCCGACGTGCGCGACTACGCGCGCGTGAAGCTGAACGGGAAAGAGTTGGAAGCCCACGCCTGGCAGCCCTACCGCTGGGAAGTGACTGAGGCTTTGAAAGCCGGAACCAATGATTTGGAGATACAGGTGAACGCGGCGCCCTCGGCTCGCGCTAGCGCTGCCGTTCCACCTCCAAGTAACGCACCCGGCAATCCTGGTGCGCGCGGCCGGGGCGGCCGGGCGCAAAGTGCCCCGGGAACGGCGGGTTCGGCTGGCGCAAGCGGCTCCGGCGGAAGAGGCCGCGGCGCGGCGCAGCCCCCGGTTTCGGGCTTGCTGGGACCGGTCCGGCTGGTAGCGCGCTAAAGACCCTTGACCGCGAGCCACAGCCGCCGCGCCGAAAAGCTCACGATCCCGAAGAAGACCGCGAAGCTGATCAGAACGACGGCGAGCTGCCGCCGGCTGGAGAGGCGCGTCACGGCTGGTCCCGGGCTGCCTCCGAACTCGAGCGAGATGCGCAGATGAACGTCGGTGGGTTTGGCCGCATGGCTGTCCACTACGATGAAGTAGTCGTCGGGCACGTGAACGTAGTAGGAGAGATTGCCGGAAGAAGCCAGGGGTGTCACCGCCAGGACGCCGTGCGGTTGGCCGCCGCGCAGCCGTTCGAGATCCTGGCTGCGCATCAAAGCGATGCGCGCCTGCCCGGGGGCGGTCAGCACCTGAAATGCGGCGGAAACCAGGGCCGGCTGCTGTTTGAGCGTGAGGTCCACGTATCGCCATTGGTTGGCGGGAATCTGATACACCTCATCCACCAGTTCGACGCTGGTGGGCGCGGCCGCCAGGCTCCAGGCCAGCGCCAGCCCCTTGCAAATCGATGAAAGGGCTACAATAAGGACCATGACCGACAGTATGGCACAGCCCCGGGGGGGGCTGGTTTCGTTGGAGTTGTCCGGCTGGAAAACCGCGTTGAGCTGGGGGGCCGCGATTCTGCTTGCGCTTTTGTTCCTGGCCTCGGGTCTTTGGAAAATCACCGACGCGCAAGGCGCGGCCGTGCGCATGGCGCAGGCCAGGGTGCCGGAGTCGATGAGCCTGGCGGCGGCGCTGGTATTCGGGATTGTCGAAACGCTGGGCGGCGTGCTGTTGCTGGTGCCGCGGTTCCGGCGCTGGGGCTCGATTCTCACGGGGTTGCTGCTGCTCGCCTTCCTGGGGTATTTCGCGGTGTATTACAACGTGCTGCGGGGCGCGGATTGCAGTTGCTTCCCGTGGGTGAAGCGGGTGGTGGGGCCGGGCTTCTTTATCGGCGACGGCCTCATGCTGCTGCTGGCGGTGTTGGCGGGCATCTGGTCGCGGCCATCGGAAAGCCCGCGGAGCGCCATTCTGGTGCTGGGCGCGGTGGTGGTATTCGCGCTGGTTTCCTACGGGGTGGGCGCCGTGCGGCAGACCGGAGTGAGAGCGCCGGAGACCATCGCGGTGGATGGCCAGGCGTACTCGCTGGAACGTGGCAAGGTCTTCCTGTATTTCTTCGACCCGGAGTGTATGCACTGTTTCGATGCCGCCAAACGCATGTCGCACTTGAATTGGGGCGACACGAAAGTGGTGGCCCTTGCGACCCAGCACCCGCAGTACGCGCCGCAATTCCTGCAGGACACCGGTCTGAGAGCGGCCATTTCGACCGACCTCGACAAGCTGAAACAGGTCTTCCCCTTCGTGAGCCCGCCGGCGGGCGTGGCCTTGGAGAACGGCCGCGAGAAGGCCTCGCTGACGAAATTCGAGGGCGAGGAACCGGGCGCCACTCTCAAGCAACTCGGCTTGATTTACTGAAACGCCATGAACCTGCTGATCCCCAACCTGGGAACCACATCCCTGAAATATCAGATCCTGGAAATGCCGTCGGAGAAAGTTCTGGCGAAGGGCCGGCAAGAGCGCGTCACCAACTACCGGGACGCTATCGCGCAGGTCTCCACCGGCGAGACGCCGATCGACGCGGTGGCGCTCAAGACGGTGCACGGCGGGCCGAAGTGTCGCGGCACTTTCGTCGTCGACGATGGGGTGGTGGAAGCGCTGCGCCAGTTTCTGCCCGCCGCGCCCGCGCACAACGCCATCTACCTGACGGCCATCGAGGCCTTCCGGCAGGCCATGCCTGGGGTTCCAATGGTGGCCGCTTTCGAGCCGGAGTTCCACACCACCATGCCGGAGCACGCGCGGCTGTACGGTGTTCCCGGCGCGTGGCTGGAAGACGGCGTGGCGAAGTACGGATTCCACGGAGCCTCGCACCAATACATCGGCGAGCGCGTGGCCGCCATGTTGGGACGCCAGGTGAAGCTGGTGAGCTGCCACCTGGGAGGAAGTTCGTCGATGTGCGCGATTGACGGTGGACGGTCGGTGGACACGACCATGGGGTTCTCGCCGCAATCGGGCCTGGAGAACGCCACGCGCCACGGCGACCTGGACGTGTTCGCCGCGCTCTACATGATGGAGCGCCACGGATGGAGCGCCGCAGACGTTCGCGAGCAGCTTGCCAGGGGTGGCGGCTTGATGGGTCTCTCCGGCGTCGCGGGCGGCGATGTGCGCGACCTGGAGGCCGCCGCGGCCCAGGGCAGTCGCCGCGCGGAGCTGGCGCTCGAAGTGTTTGTTTACGAGGTGAAGAAGAGTATCGGGGCGTTTGCGGCGGCCATGGGCGGATTGGAGGCCGTGGCGTTCACGGGCGGCATCGGCGAGAACTCCGCCCGGCTGCGGTGGGCCTGCTGCGAAGGGCTGGGATTCCTCGGGGTCGCGCTGGACCGCGCGAGGAACGAATCGGAAAGCGGAGACCGGGTAGTTTCGGCGGACGATTCGCGCGTCACTGTGCTGGCGCTTGCCACCAACGAAGAATTGATCGTGGCGCGGCGGGCGTACCGATGTTTGCAGGCGCTCTCCGCCAGCTAGTCTGGGCAAGCCGGCCCGGGGGCTAGCTGCTGAGAAGCCCGGTCACGGTCCGGATATCGGCGACTTTTTCGAGCGTCCGCACGTTTTCGACAATGGCGGCGATCCTGTCGCCGGGCCAGTTAGCGAACCTGGCGCAGTCTTCAAACTTCCCGTCCTGGTTGGCGGCCTGCGAGTCGTGTTGTGGGCCGGAAACCTGGCTCTTGCCGAGGAACGCGGTGTGGGCGCCGAAAGCCGCTAACTGGGCCAGCCGCCTTCGTGTCAATCTCATGCGCCAAACGATGGGCGTTCCTAGCTATCGCGGCGCTTGAGGGTGGGCCGCTCGTCCTGATCCGTCTTGGGCGTGGTGCCGTCTTCGTTCGGGTCCACCGGACCGTTGCCACTGCCAGGGGCGCGGCGCAGGCGCGGGCGGCCGTCGTCCTTGTTGGTATCCACCTTGCGGTGATTGTGCAGCATGTTCAGCCGGGCCCTTACATCGTTAAACTCGGAAGTGTTCACGACGTACTCGGGCTTGGCCACCAGGATCTTATTGATCTCGTCCTGGGCCGTCTTGATGCGGTCGTCCGTCATGGGATGCGTGGAGAAAACCTTGGCCATGGTGCCGGGCTTCTTCTTCTCGAGTGTCTGGATTTTCTCGAAGAAGTCCACAAACGCAGTGGGATCGTAGCCGGACTTGTAGAGATACTGCAAACCCAGGTAGTCGGCTTCCTTCTCAAACGCCTTGGTAAATTGCAGGAAGCCCATGGGGATGGCGATGCCGGCGCCTTGCCGGATGATGTAGCCCGTCCATCCGCCCATGAAGATCAGCGGAATGGTGCCGATGTTGATGAGTTCCCCGCGGGTGGCCTGCCGTGTGCCATGCCGCGCGGCCACGTGCGCGATTTCGTGCGCCATCACGCCGGCCAGCTCGGCCTCGCTCTCGGCTTTCAGGATCAAGCCGGAGTTGACAAAGAAAAACCCGCCGGGCAGCGCAAAAGCATTCACCTCTTCGGAATCCAGCACCTTGATGGTGAACGGCACTTTAGCGTCCGAGTTCCGAACCAGGTTCTGACCTACGCGGTTCACGTACTCGGCGATGATCGGGTCGTCGATGATCTTCGCCTGGCGCTCCACCTCTTGCGCCAGTTGTTTGCCGAGAGCGATTTCCTTCTCGAGGGAATAGAAGTTAACGCCCTTGCCAACGTCGCGGTCGCCAATCGCCTCGGGATCCTTCTTTTTGTCTTCGGCGAAGGCGCCCGGCGCGAGCAGGCTGAGTGCAGCCAGAACTGCCACGGGCACTGCGGAAAGGGTTCTCATTTTCAGACAACTCCTGTATAGCTACACTATACGCCTATTCCGGGCACAGTGAAACCATACCCTACGTATTAAACGCTCCAGTGGGGTTCCAGGTTTCCGTTTCTTTACGACGATTCACGGCTGTCGCGGACCAGCCGGATCAGTACAGACCCAGGCTGATCACCGCGCCGGTGGCGTCCACCAGGACATCCAGGCGGCGATTCAGGTAGGAATAGAAGGTCCGTCCCTGGTTGGCCTTGCGGGAGGTGACGCGGGCTCCCCAAAGGCGTCGGCATTCCTGCCAGGTCATTTTCCACGGATAGGCGAAAACACCTCGCAAAGCGCCGGTTTCGTTGGCGAAATCCAGTTCCAACTCCTTGTAGCGGCCGGTAGGGTCGGCAAAGGCGAGGATGAGGCCGGTTTCCGACTGGTCTTCGCCCAGCACGAGCCGCTGGCGCGAGGCTTCCCCGAGTAAGGCGCGGGCGTCGGCTTCCGTCCACTGGCCGATCTGGGATTGGCAGAACAGGGCGCTGTCGCCCTCGAACGCGGCTGGAAAGGGCGCGGTCCGCCGCAGAACCGGCGGCTGATCGTCGGCGGCTGGAGGAATCCGGGGGACGGCGGTTTCGGCGACTTTTGGAGAGTCAGCCTCGGGCACGGCGATCCCTGGGGCTGGACCGGGCAATGTGACTACGACACCCGGGAGGGCTTCATGTGCGACTCCCGCCGACGGCAGCGTGACCACCACGCCCGAAGTGTCCGCGCGGTCCGAGCCGGCGCCGGCCCGAGCCGGCACCTGGCCGGCCATCGCAACCGCGAAAACGATCGGAAACCACTTCATGGCAACCTACCCCAAGGATATCGGACAGGAAACGAGTTTTCGGGCTGAATTTAGGCAGCAATCCAGTGTTTTCCGAAGTTAGGGCGGAGCGTTGGCGGAAGCCAGTGGGGGTCGAACCCACCTGCGACACAAAGTACCGCACTGCGGGTTTGAAGCCCGCGCCCAGCACCGGCCAAGAATGGCTTCCAGGCCGATTTTACCAGAGCGGCTCAAGCCGGGGACGCCTCGCGCGACGAGGAAGCCTCCAGCTTCGCTAGCCTCTCGTCGATTCTGTTTAGAGAAGCTTCCAGTTGTCCTTGCGGAGCCTGGCTGCAGAAGACGGGGTTGTTGACCCACCAATCCATGCCCATCTCCTTGGCCTTGTCCACCGAACAGATCACCAGGCGGATCTGAATGGAAAGCAACTCAATGTCCACCAGCTTGATCTTGATGTCGCCGGCGATGACGATGCCTTTGTCCAGCACCCGCTCCAGGACATCGGACAGGGTCGAACTCTGCATCGAATGTATAACCGCTTGTTGGGGCATGATGAATCTTCTCTCTTAGAAAAGCCTCCCTAACGGCCCGAGATCGAGGTTCAGGTCGTCGTCTTCGAGGTTGAACTCTTTTCGCAGGCGGTCAATCTCTTCCGCCTGGCCCATCAGAGTGAGGCCCAGCCGCTCGATCTGTTCCTCGGTGAGCGAGCCGGCCTCGATGCGCCGGAGCGCCTGCCGCTCGAGCAACTCGTGCAAGAGCTTGACCACAGTGAGGACGAGTTGTCCGAGTCCGTTTTTCAGACGTTCCGGGTCCAGATCCAGGCGGCCCCGGCCCGCAGTTCCGTTGTGCTGCGCCCGCGGCTGGATCTTGTCATCCTGCTGCATGACGAGGGCGAAATCCCCGATTGATTCAGACTCGACCCGCGTGGTTACGACCGGACCCATTGGTCTTCCCCTCTCCGATTTCAAGCGCCAAACCGGCGCCGCGTCCCCCGCTCCCCAGGCTGTTGCGGGCGGTCTCGATGGACGTCAAGACCAGATTCAGGCCGAGGTAGATTAGGTCCACATCGGCCACCGAGATGGTCACCTCGCCGGCCACCACGACACCCTTGTTGAGCACACGGTCGAGCACCTCGCAAACCGAAACTCGTTCGCTTTCCTCGAGCGCGCATAATTCGGGCAGGAACCTGTCCGCTTGGGATGTGGCTCCGCGATCGATCACAGGCTCACCAACTCCGGCGCGGCCAACTCCGGCGCAACCCGCTCCGGTCTGGCCATCTCCGCTCCGGCGGGCCGGTAGAGGCGCCACCCGAGTCTTCTTAATTGATCCAGCCCGGCGATTTCCGGCTGTCTGTATACCAGGGTCTGCTGTTTCTCGGGGAACGCCTGCCGGAAATCCTCGACCGCCAACCGTTCCCGCCGCCGCAGGCTGGAACATAAGCGGCAATCGCCCGGCGGCGTCATCAGGTTCAGAAACACCAGCGGGACGGCAATCCCCATGCGGTGGCTAGCTGCCACCAAATCCTTGGTTTCCTCCAGCGCCATTTGAGTAGGAATGCTCACGGCATGGAGTACGGAGGTGGCCGGATTCTGTAGCAGCACCCGAAGTTTCTTCAAGCTCCGCGAGATCCCCACCAGGCGATCCGTGAATCCGGGCAATTGCAGGACGCGCTGGTATTTGAGAAGGAGGTTGAAGAAAGCCTTCAGCCACTCGTTGACCAGATCGGGGAGTTCCAGCAGGCGAATCAAGTGGCCGGTGGAGGCGCAATCCAGGACGAAGAGATCGTAGCTATCGCGGGCGACGAAATCCAGGATGCGCGTGAGCGCCATGACTTCATCCAGACCCGGGGGGGCGATGTCCATCATGCGCTCGAGAACCACGCTGTCGAAGACCACGTCGAAGCCGCTCGAAGCGGACTGGAGAAAACGCTTCAGGTCCTGGGCATAACACGTTTTCAGCTTTTCAAACTCCGCCTTGGCGTCGATTTCCACGGCGCTTAGGCCGGGAAGGAGCGCCACTGGGCGGGGACCGATTTCGGTTTGCAGGCAGGCGGAGAGCGAGTGGGCCGGACCGGCGGAGAACAGCAGCACGCGCTTGCCGGGGAAGTCGCTGGTGAGGCGCATGGCGGTGGCACAGGCGAGCGTGGTCTTGCCCACGCCGCCCTTGCCCGCAAAGAGTACAAACCGCGTCTCGGGAGACGAAGGCGCCCCCGGATGCAGCACGGCCGGCTGGCTGGCGATGCCAGGCTTAGCCGCACTCACAAGCCGTGGAGCCAATGGCCTTGCGTGGTCCCAGAATCCTGACAGCGGCTCCGGCCCGCGGACTTCTTCCGCGAACAACTCCATCCCCCATGCCGAACAGACCGGAGCGATCCCGGCCAGCAGTTGTTGGATCTGGGACTGCTCGGCGGAGGCGGCGGCCGAGCAGGCCGCGCAATCGCTTTCGAAATGGAGCCGGTTCACGACCAGTTCCGAAACGGGTATCTTGCGACCGATCAACTCCTGGTAGAGCGACAGGGTTTCGCGAATCGCAAGCGGCTCGGCAATGGTGACGGGAACACACTGGAAGCGGACGGGGTCGCGCAGCAGGCTCTCGGTCCGGTCGAGCGAGGATTTCCATTTGGCAACCAGCAGGTCGAGACGGTCCGGATCGGCATTCCGGCTGAACACCCGCCGCATGTACCGGCGCTTGGCCAGCAGCGCCTCCAACATGCCGAGCCATCGCCGGGTCGTTTCGGGCATGGCCAACTGGCGCAAGGTGTGGCCGCTGGGCGCGGTATCCACCACGATGCAGCCGTAGCGGCGGGCTTCCACCCAGGAAGCGATCTCGAAGAAGGCCATCAACTCATCGAGACCGGGCAGGGCGAGGCTGAGGAATCGATCGATATCCTCACCGTCCAGGAAGGTGCCGACGGCGGCGATCTCCCGCAGCATGGGGCCGTTCTGCTCGCGGAACCGAGCGATGGATTGCCGGGGGTCGAACTCCAGCACTTCGAGATTGCCGGCGGGCACATGGCCTGCCAGGCTATCCCGCACGGAGTGGGCCGGGTCGGTGGAAACCAACAGCAGAGAACGGCTGGGGGCCAGCGCGGACAGGCGCAGCGCGGCCGCCGTGGCACAGGTGGTCTTGCCCACCCCGCCTTTGCCGCCGAACAGCAGGAGCTGCAGTCCTGGCTGATCGAAGAATGCTGGCATACGCCGAATCATAGCGATCTCCCGCGCCGCTTAGGGATTGCCAACCTCCTGCTCGGTCGTCACCGTGCCGGGGTCCTCGAATTCTCCCTCGTCTTCCAGACGACTGTCGATGGCGTCCAGCCGGTCCAGCAAGAGCTTCTCCTGGGCGTCGAACTGTTCCTCGGTAATCCGGCCGGTTTCGAGTTCCATGTAGAGGAGTCTCAACTGCTCGTTGATCAACTGACCTTCGCCGTCCAGTTCCTCGTGGGCGATCTTGCTGATTTCCCGGAAAACCCAGAGAATGCTGCTGAAAGGAAAACAGAGGATGTCGTCCACCAGCAGCATTACTGCTCCAACTCGAGATCGACGAAGTTGTGCGGCGCCCAGGGTCCGCTATAGTCGAAGGAGAAGTTGTTATCGAACCGCTTGGCGGCCGCAAACACGGCGGCGGAGAACTCTTCCTGTGTATCGCGCCGCACCAGGCATGCCAAGTTCATGACCTCGCGCTCATTGCGGCACGGGTTGTCCTTGAATTCCACGCACACAGGGTCCAGCACGCGCTCCACCTTGCGCGTGTGGTCCTCCCGGTCGTCGTGGAGCAGGCGGTCGAACATGCGGCCCAGTTCGATTTTCTCCTCCTGAGTGAACTCGTGGCGGCCGCCCACCAGGCGGTCCCGCGCCAGGCGCAGTTCGGCGTGGGTGTTGACGAAATACTCGAAGATATTGGGGACGTCCCAAGCTACGCGCAACCCCATTTCCACTTTGCCGGCCACTCGTTGGAGCTGCTCCTCGAAGGCGCCCTGATTCCGAACCAGGATTCCGCGGACCGCCTCCGGGCTCGCGGCCACCGTGCCGAAGGCCATGGGCAGCGGGGTTGTCGCGGCCATCAGACACTTGAGCACGGCTTGGTGGGCCGCCAGGTTGGCGCGTTGCGGCCGTACCTTGGCGCCGGCCAAACCGCTCACTACGGCAGCCACGCGGCCTTCGGAAATGGTGTACACATCGCCGCCATCGATACCTAGAGATGGATAGGACTGCTGTCCACCCGCGGCCACGATGGCGTACAGGTAGTTCCGCCCGCTGGCCACCGGCACGGCCGGCCCTGTGGAGGGGCTGTCCAGGACTACCGCGCAGTCGGCGTCCTTCATGGCTGCCTCCTCGATTGTTTCGACTGGACTCGCCCGGCGTGCGCGCTCCATCGATCGCAAAGCCAGGCACGCCGCGGCTCGGCGTTCAACAGCCGGGTCCATTCCTGGAGCAGACGCTCGACTCCGGCCCGCGCCTGGGGCGCACCGGTGGAAGTGGGGATGAGACGGAAGTTTCGGCGATGCTGGTTGGTGGGGATGTGGGCTGAGGTCCTGAGCGTCAGCATGGTCTGTTTCCTTCAGTAACGGATCTTGAATCCGCCCGCGCTTCGGCGGGGCGCGGGTTTCAATTCGAGGCCGGGCAGGCGCCCCGGCATCATCCCCTGGCCCGACGCAGTTACCGCCTGGAGCAGATCCTGCTTGGCCGTCTCGATCTCACCCAGACGGGCGTCGATCAGTGCGATGCGCCGGCTGGCGCTCTTGCGCTCCATATCGCGCCGGGCCTTTTCCATCTCCAGGCAGGTGATCTGCATGTAACTGCGGTAAGGCAGGGAGACCTGATCCACCCGGCCGGAGAGGGTGCGAATGTTGTTTAGACCTTTCGTGGGGACGGCCATGACATCACTCCTTTCCGTTTCCGTTGTTCTCCGGGGCGAGCCGCGGGTTGTTCCTCCGCGGCTTGAAAGAGGCGCCGCAGATTCTGGCCATGGCCTCGTCGATCTTATGCGGCATCAACGACTCTCCATCGCACGTGACCTTGGCCGTCTCGGTGGCCAGAACGTCGCGGCAAACCCATTGGAATACCGGATCGTCCAGCCGCGCACGCGCCCCCCGGTGGACCAGGATCTTGGCGATCACGATGGTGGCACGAATGGTCGGCCGGTGGTTGTTGACGCCGGTGCCGCGCAACTCGCGGACGATGTCCACGATGATCTCGGCGTCCGCGCGGGCGATATCCGATTTGGCCATGGCGATCTGGATCTCCGTCTCTCGGTCGAAGTTACCCAGGTTGAGCGTGATCAGCCGGTCCATCAGAGCGTCCTGGGTCTTGTGAACCCCGGCGTACTCCTCCGGGTTGGAGGTGAAAATCGCGCGAAAGTCCGGATGCACTTCCAAATACCCCGCGCCGCTCGGCCGCAGGGCGGGAAGGTTCAGGATTTTCTCCTCCAACACGCTCAGCAAAGCATTGTTGGCTTCGGGGCGGGAGCGATTGAACTCGTCGTAGATCAGGGTGTTCCCATTGGCGCATGCCGTCGTGAGGCGGTTATCCACCCACAGGGTGTTCATGTTCTCTTCCGTCTTCAGAACGGAATGGATGTAGTTGTCGATCAGCTTGGACTTGCGATAGCCGGCGTCCTTACCGACCAGGTCCGAGCTGCCAAACTCATCGTCCCCGTGAATCAGCGTGACGGGACGGCCGAGTTTGGCCGCCACGTGGAAGGCCAGGGTGGTTTTTCCGGTTCCCGCCGCGCCCGCGAAGTGCACCGCGTAACCGACTTCCAGGTACGCCAGCGCCCTTTCGGCCAAAGCCTCGATGTGCGGGGTCGCCACGAACTCTTCACTGGCCTCGGGCGCCACGTCGTCCCCCTGTGGCTGGACTCGGACGACCACTTCCGCGAGGTCTTTGCTCATTGTATCCACCATCGGAATGCTCACCTTTGAACGGGCCGGAATCAGTGCTTCCTCAATCCCTTGGAGTGCCGTTTCTTGGCCCGCGGCAAGGGCGCCACGGACGGTTGCGCTGCCTGCGCCGCGACCGGCTTATGAGCGGGCTTGTGCGTGCGCGGTTCCGCTTTGGGCGCCGGCTCTGGGGCCGGGGTCTTGGCCTCGGCCGGCCGCCGGTGTCTCTCCCCGGTCTGGGCTTCGAAAAGCAACGGGCCAAACCACGCCCGGTGGGCGCCTGCGCGATCGCGCGCGAATCCGGCGCACAAAGTGGAAACCTGCCCGCGCCGCTCGTCGGTCTGGCGGACCAAGTCGCCCAGCAAGGCCACTCGGGCCCGGCGCGAAGACACAATCGCGTCTCGCAGCCCCGTCATAGTTACAGTCAATACACCCACGTTCGTCCTCCCTTGTCCACGCTCACCAAACGCACTGGAGTCCTGGCCAATTCGCGGCCGCCCCCCCAAAAACCAGCCGTGGCGACCGCGCTTCAACCGGCGGGCCACTCGACTCGCGCCGGCACGCTCTTACTCGACGCTCCGAACGCCGAATTCCTCGGCCGGAACGGGCGGCGCTTGCGTCACGGCAGTGACTGCTTCAATCTCGCCCTTATGGGCCGCGATTTCCATGGTCGCGCCACAGGCGAAGCACTTGATCTGGCCTACGTAGTCGTCATAGGCATCGGTGAGATCCACCTTGAACCCGCAACCAAGACAATTGATTTCCATCTGACTCTCCTCTTTTTCCTACCGAATCCCCACGGCACGTTGCCAAAGGGCCGCCGGCGGGAGGCCCGACTCAAGCGCCTAAGCGAACCCGGCCGGCGAACCCGCCGGTGGGCCCCGGACAGGAGCGGCTATGGCTGTCGGGCCACTGGCTCCCGCCCGCTTGAGGTTCGGTCCCCACCGATGGCCGCTACGAGCTCTTGCCGGCCCAGGCCCTGCGGGCGCCGGCCAGATCGTTTCTCGTCTCGCGGCGCTGAGCGCCCACCGAGCGCTTCAGGTTGTTCAAAAAGACCAGGCGCTCGTTCTTGGTGCGTTTCGCCATGGTCGCGCGCACGCGGCCAAAGTGCGCGCACAGCTTGGTAACGCTGTGCTTCAGCCCCTTGGCGCCGTGCTGTAAGTCGGCCATCATGGTGCCGCGCATCTTGCGCATCCCCACGATTTCATCGCACAAGCGTGTCATGTCGTCCGTCAACATACCGTAAGCTCCTTTCCTCTCTCTGGCGTCCTTGGGTTCCCAAGCCGGAGGAGGCCCTTGTGGCGGGCCTCGGCCGGCGGCGGGAATTTTTTCGAACGCAGTTCTAAGCCGGCGCCGCAGCGCTGGCGGTCAGACCGATGGCTTCGGCATACTTCAAATAGGTCTCAACCGAAGCGATCACAACGCGAGCTTCCACCGAGAGTAGTTCGATGCCAACCAGCGACACTTTGACCCAGGCGTCGATGACGATACCTTTGTCAAGAATGCGGTCGACAACTTCCGCCAAGCTCGAGGAATCCGTGGACTTTGCTACTTTTGCCATGATTTTCTCCTTTCCGGCTTTCCACCGCGAATGGGTCTAAACTTATGTTCGACCTACTATCTAACTAGCACGTTAGCGGCCAAGTCACTCCGATCAATTTCCGTGAAACAACTTACTGAGACTGCACGGGTTAGCGTTCGATACACCATCCCGGAAAGTACTACGGTGGAACTCACTCCATGGTGCACATTCCACAGACTCATTCAGGCGACCCCGCGAAGTTATAGGGCGGCCATGGTCCACTTAGTAAGATCTTCGCTCCGCTGGGAGGAGATATCTTCCTAGCCTGACTCCGAAACCGTTCGACGTCTGTTTTTGATGTCAGAAAATACAGCGAGAGGAGGCGCCGCTGGCTGGAGCACGTAACCTCTCTCCGCTGCCCGGTGGAGCAGCCGGCGAGCAATCCGGCGATCCGATCGGCCAGTTGGGTTTCCTCCTCGTCGAGGGCGCCGGCGGTGTGGTAGCGATTTCGCAAGGACGCCAGGTACCGGGCGCCCGGGGAGGGCGGAACGCCGGGCGGAACCCCGGCGCGCGCCGGCCACAGGATGCGGATCCCCATCTCGGT
>Ga0265316_10001815_pt1 | contig 22462 bp, 14 predicted proteins | sample 4522metaG_FD_202092 | JGI IMG/M metagenome (GOLD analysis project Ga0265316, IMG submission 202092) | Rhizosphere microbial communities from Carex aquatilis grown in University of Washington, Seatle, WA, United States - 4-5-22 metaG | ecosystem: Host-associated > Plants > Roots > Rhizosphere >... | reverse complement strand
GAACGCTCCTGCCCAGTCGTGCGGTATCTTCCTCCAAAACATTTATTTGCTCAAGAGTAAACAGAAGATTATAAAATGATTTGCTAACACTTGATACAATATTTATTTTGGCACTGTCAGTCACTTGTTCTGCCTGCTGTATGTATAAAGGTGCTTTCCTGGTTGAGTAAACAAGTTGTGGATTGAATATTGTTTGCGAAGCGGATACAACCGGAACAAAACTATTGGACACCCCGGTATGTGTCTGAACCAATGGTCCGCCGGGAACTGTTTGATTAGGAACAAATGATGTTGGCAATTGATTATAATGTAATAGGTTGCCTGAAAGATTTACCTGCGGTAACCAGCCTGATAGGTTGATTCTATTAGTGATTCTGGCAATATTCAGATTAATTAACGACTGATTAAGTGCTGGCTGGTGCTGAAAGGCAAAATCAATGCATTGTGCAAGAGTAAAAGTCTGAAGTGAGTCTGATATATTGTTTTTTTGCGAATAGGCGCAAAATGAAATATTTAAAAGGACGGAAATGAAAAAGATATGCAGTTTTGTCCTGTACATGGCAATCATCATAATAAATTAAAACAATAAAAGTTTTATTAAGTTCGAATAGAGAATATGAGATAATAAACAGTAAAAATCAACATCCCTGTTTTAATATTTCTCACATTTAATGCTATTCTGTTAAAGTGAATCATTTCATTGATTTGTTAACGGAGAGGGCGTGTAACTTATGAGTTTAATACTTAATTTGTGCTGTTATATTCTTAAACAAATACATATTTAATTTGTTTAATTATAAACAGACAAATAAACTTCAATCATGAAAACAATTAAGAACTTTGGGATTACCTTTATAAGTGTGATCTTTTTCACTGCTTTGACCAGTGTTTATTCCACTTCACTGCAAGCTCAGGTTAGACAATATACAAATCCGGTCTGGGCGCCTGCTTATTATTCAGGTGTGCGATATTATTATATTCCTGATATCGAAACATTCTATGATTTAACAAACCAGGATTTTGTCTACCTCGATGACGGACAATGGCAATTCTCAGATGGATTACCTCCCATGTACAGTGGATTTGATCTTTATAATGCTTACGTTGTGGCACTGGATCTGAATGTTTTCCAACCATGGATGCATTTTCACCTTTATGTGTCAAATTATCCAAGGTACTATTATCGAAACCTTTATAACAAGACTGAAATAGCCAATATCAGAGGCTTCAACGAAAATGAGCGGAAAGCATTCTACTGGACGCCGGAAGCCAAAACCAGGATAACAGAAGCACGTAAAACGGCTGCCCCGGTTCAAAAAACCCGTTCAACCAGACCTCCTCAAAACATGAACTACTATGGTAAAAACATCGGACAACCTGTGAAAGTAAGGTCACAAATGAGAGAAAAGGCACAGGCAGGACATGGTACAGGAAATACACAGGGAGGCCATGAAAAACGTTAGTTAATACTTTGACTATTAAAGTATAATAAAAGATAATGCCTTATCCGGGATTCCTGATAAGGCATTATCATTTTGAATTCATTTGCCTGTAATCAAAACGAATTGTCATTCATATCTTAGTGCATCAATCGGATCCAGGCTGGCTGCTTTTCTTGCAGGATACCATCCAAAAAATACCCCGATTACCGTACATACTGCAAAGGATAAAATTTCCGAACTTGGCAATACAACTACGGGCCATCCCATGGTGGATCCGATTATCTTTGATGCTGCAATACCCAATAAAATTCCGATAATACCTCCGGTTATACTCAGTAAAATTGATTCAGTAAGGAACTGGAGTAAAATATCGAATCCTTTACCACCGATTGCCATACGCAGACCGATTTCCCTGGTACGCTCTGTAACGGATACGTACATTATATTCATGATCCCAATACCTCCCACCAGAAGAGAAATTCCGGCTATCGCGCCCAGTAAAATAGTAAGGATATTACTTACTGAACTGAAAGTGGATAATAATTCCGTTTGGTTCCTGATTGTAAAGTCATCCTGATCGGATGCTTTCATTTTATGTTGTCTGCGGACAGTTTCTTCTATCTGTGTTGCGGCATCGGCGGTTGATTTAGAATCAATGGCTGAAGTATATATACTCTGAACCCAGGTGATTGCAAGTACTCTTTTCTGGACTGTAGTATATGGTGCAAGTATTAAATCATCCTGATCCTGTCCGAAAGTATTCAACCCTTTAGAATCAAGTACCCCGATTACGAGGAAAGGTATTTTTTTGAATCTTATAACCTGCCCGACAGGATCTGCTCCTTCCCCAAATAGATTCTTTACAACTGTCTGCCCTATGAGGCAAACTTTTGAAGCTCCGCTTAGTTCAGAAGCAGTAAACATACGACCGTTTGTGACTGACCGTTCCCTTATCTGGAGGTAACTCTCATTTTCTCCATAAAGTGATGTTGGCCAGTTTAATGCTCCAAAAACTGCCTGTCCGTTACCCCTAACTTCAGGTGTTGCTGCAAGCACTGCAGGACAATCAGATAAAATTGCAGCAACATCTGTTTCTTTCAGACTTTGCATCGTTGAAGCTCCGAACTGGACTCCTCCTCTCTGTTGTGACCCTGGCACTACTGTAACAAGATTTAATCCCATTCCGGCTATCTGTTGCTGTATGCTGAGTTTAGATCCCTGACCTATTCCAAGCATAGCAATAACCGACGCGACTCCTATAATAATACCAAGCATTGTCAGAAAAGCCCTGAGTTTATTTCTTAACAGAGCATTCATTGCAATTTTTAAAAGATTTCTAATACTCATTGTTCATGTGTTTACTAATCGGCTTCTGGTATACTGGCTAGCATTTCGAGTGCGTTAATTCTGTCTTTTACTTCATACTCTCTCAAAATGACGCCATCTTTAAAAATTATATTTCGGCTTGCACATCTGGCAATATCCGGTTCATGAGTCACGAATACAATTGTTTTACCTTTGTTATTAAGCTCCTGAAAAAGGGCCATAATCTCATAAGATGTACGGGTGTCGAGGTTTCCGGTAGCCTCATCGGCAAGAATCACAACAGGGTCATTAACAAGCGATCTGGCAATGGCAACTCTCTGTTGCTGACCTCCTGAAAGTTGGTTGGGTTTATGATGCATCCTGTCCGAAAGCCCTACTGAATCAAGCGCCGCTTTAGCTCGCTCTATTCTATCCTTTGTTTTAATTGCTTTATTGTACATCAGGGGTAATTCAACATTGTCCAATGCATTTGTTCTCGGGAGAAGATTATAAGTCTGAAAAACAAAGCCGAGTTTCTGGTTCCTGAGTCCCGACAGTTCGTTTTTACTAAGTGAGGAAATGCTGATTCCGTCAAGAATATATTCTCCTTCAGTAGGTTTATCAAGACATCCTATTATGTTCAGCATTGTTGATTTTCCCGATCCGCTGGCTCCCATAATAGCCACGAATTCGCCTTCATTTACGACCATATCAACTCCTCTGAGAGCGTGGACTGTCACTTCTCCTACATAATAATCTTTTTTCAGCTTTATTATTTCAATCAGCTTTTTCATAAATGTTATATCAGTATTATCTTCCTCTTCCGCCAGGACGTGTAGGCATAAATGGACTTGTTGTTGCCGCCGGAGCTGCAGCAGCTGTTGCTTTGCTGGCCAGACTCATTGAAAGAATCACTTCATCTCCTTCTTTTAGACCAAATTTTATTTCAGCATTACTGCCGTCAATAGCCCCGGTGCCAACACGAGTGCGACGAACCTTTTCACCTTCTTTTACCCAGACAATGACCGGTTTCTTACCTGTCTGACCACCTGCCTGAAATCCTCCAGGGTTAGGCTGACCTGCTGTGGTTCCAGTGTTCCCACCTGTTCCAGCTGTTCCAGCTGTTCCATTTGTTCCTGCTTGTCTGCCTGCGCCACCTGGTCCCTGTCTCTGTCCCATCGGATTGTTCTTCATGTACTCAGCTAAAAAGGCTGCGTCAGGAGTAAATCTCAGGGCTTTTCCCGGAATTATCAAGACACTGTCTACTTTTTGAACAAGCACAGTTATATTTGCTGTCATCCCGGGCATCAGTTTCTTTTCAGGATTGGGCGCATTCACTATTACTGTATAAGTAACCACGTTTGAAGTTACAACAGGCTGTAATCTTATCTGCCTTACAGATCCCTTGAATGTTTCATTCGGATAGGCGTCAACTGTAAAATCAACGGGTTCATTAGTCCTTACCTGACCTATATCTGCCTCATCAACATTGGCTTGTACCTGCATCTGTGTCAGGTCATTGCCGATAGTAAAAAGGTTCGGGGTACTGAAACTTGCAGCAACAGTCTGACCCTGATCGACAGCACGGTTAAGGATGACTCCGACTATAGGAGAATAGATGGAAGCATAGTTAAGGTTAACAATAGACTTGTCATAACCGGCCTGCGCTGTTTTCAGGTTTGCCCTGGCTTTATCGTAACTGTATTTGACCTGATCATAATCAGCCTGTGCTACGAGTTTCTTATCAAGTAATGCCTTGTATCTTTCGTAAGTCGCAGTCTGAAATTCAACTTCACTCTTTGAATCATCCAAAGAGGCCTGTGCCTGTTGCACCTGAGTTTGTAATGGTGTTTTATCCAGTTCAGCCAGCAATTGTCCCTTGCGGACGTTTGAATTGAAATCCACATATATTTTATTGATAACTCCTGAAACCTGTGTACCAATTAAAACGGTGGTATCAGCTTCAACAGTTCCGGTTGCTGTAATTGTATTCACTATGGAACCTTTTTTAACAATTGCAGTTTCATAAGAATACTCTTTTGATCCTTTCTTGCATGAGCCGGCTATGATGACTTCCAGTGCAATTATTGCGACAATTATTGTCTTTGTAATTTTTCTTCTGCTCTTCATTATAGTTCTGATTATTTTTTATTTATTTATTCTTATTGCTGAATGACAAAGCTTGACCTGCATAAAAATCAAGTATTTTGTAGCTAAATATCAATGCATATTTTGACTGAAGAAAAGTACTTTGAGATGTAATAAAAGTTGTTTTTTGAATCAGAAAATCAACCGAGCTCATGATGCCCTGATTATACTTTTCAGAAGCAACATCATATGATTCCTTTACTGCCTGAAAAGCTTCAATGCTTGCTTCATACTCAATCTGGTTTGATACCACATTCTGACATGCCTGTTCAATAGCCTTCCTGAGCACATCCTTTATGTTTAGTTCATTCAGTTCTGCATTGTTTAAGTTCAGGTTTGCTACTTCGACTCCGGTTTTGACCTGCCTGTTCTGATATATTGGAATTGAAGCTGAAAGTCCTATTGACGGGCTGATATTGTTTTTAAGCTGATCTCCGAATGTACTTCCCGCTCGATAACTCGTTGAATAACTTGTTTGATAACCGGAGTACGAAGTTGATACGCCGGCATTCAAAGAAAGAGATGGGTAATAATTGGCCCTTGCAAGATCAATGCCGAATTGAATACTTTTTTTGGTGAGTTCGGCATCTTTCACTTCTGGTTTTATCCCCAGGGCAGTCTGATAAATTTCCACAGGATCAGGTACCCGCTTCTGATTGATAAGGCTGTCAAGATTCGGATGCTGTATCTGAAAGTCGCTGGTTATAGGAAACTCCATTATCTGCATCAGTGCTATCCTGTTAATGGCCAGCTGGCTCTGGGCTGTGGCCAGAGTTTGTTTTTCCGTAGCCAACTGCGATTTTACCTGCAGATAATCTGAATTCGCTATAGCACCCAGTTTCAGTCTCTCACCTGCCAGGTTAAGTTGTTCTGCCAATGAAGCAATCTGATCTGTATCGTTTTTGACCTGTTCCTCCGAATAGAGAACCTGCAAATAGGCGTTCAGCACATTAAGACTCACATTTTCTTTAATGACCTCAATATTATATTGTGAAGCTTCATAATTTGTTTCAGTTTGCTTTACATTAGTACGAATCCTGGATCCGTTATATATTGTCATTGCAGAGCTGGCAGAAATATTTACTCCGTCTGTTCCTTTGAAAGTAGTAGTTCCTGTTGTGGAATTTACAACATTGTTCCAGTTGTAACTTTGTCTTGCAGAACTATTCAGATAAGGATGCCATGATGCTTTTGCCAGCAGCAGGTATTCGTTACTTATACTGCTGTTTACTTTAGCTTGTTGCACCTGTATATTCTTCTCAAGTGCATATTGTATACAATCATCAACTGACCAGACTTTAGTCTGTGCATTTAAATATACTCCGCTTGTTATGCAAAAAAAACAAGATATTATAAACGATGACAATCTTATTCTCATTTCTTCTTTTTTTGATCTATAATATTTATGGATGAGTCAATGCTGAAACCCCTGTTATAATTTTGTTATCATTTGGTATGTTAACCACCTGTGTTTTTAAATTCTATAATAAAGACATAAGTAATTATAGTTTTATTCCAGTCCGGACGCATAGACTATATTAATTAACGTTATTTAACAAATGTAATAACTTTAACAAAGTAGCATAAGAAAGGTTTAGACTAAATCAAACAAAAAATAATTATTGTAACTTATCCAGCTATTTAATATTGATTCATTCTGCAATATTTGCTTTAAGAATCTATATTATACCCAGGTTGTTTCTCATATGCCTTATCATACTGAACATTTGTAATAAAACTCCAGGGATCTTATTTTTGATAATCAATGCTTATATAATTTAATTATGTGTTAATCAATAAGTATTTATATTTTTCTGTAATTTCGTAAAGTTCCTTAAATATATTAAGCATAAACAGTATATACCTGATCAGTTATTAATATCAAATTCAACAACAAATATATTTATGAACTTACGAACTATCTTAATCGGATTTTTAAAATCAGTTATTTCTTCATCTTCAGTATTATGGTGCATTATACTAAGCTTGTTTGTAACGACTGTTAATGGTCAGTCTATAAAAATTAACGGGCAGGCCGGGGGTAAACGATTTGATGGAATCGGAGCCGTGAGTGGAGGCGGAGCCACCTCGGTATTGTTAAAAGATTACCCGGAACCTCAGCGCAGTCAGATTCTGGATTTTTTATTCAAACCAGATTTCGGAGCTTCCATTTCAGCATTATTGGTTGAGGTTCCCGGGGACGGCAATTCAACTCAGGGATCAGAATCTAGTCATATGCATTCAAGAAATGACGAAAACTACAATAGGGGTTATGAATGGTGGTTGATGAGCGAAGCCAGAAAACGAAATCCTTCAATATTACTTGACGCTAATGCATGGGGATGTCCAAAATGGGTTGGCAACAATAATTTCTGGTCGCAGGATATGTGCGATTATTATGTTAAATGGATCAAGGGTCTGAAAAATGTGCACGGGCTTGACCTGAATGCCATTGGTTGCCGAAACGAAAAAGGTGTTAACGAAGATTTTGTAAAAATGTTCAGGTCTACTCTAAATAAAAACGGACTGTCGGAAATCAAAATCCATGCGTTTGACAACTGGCAAAAAGATAAGTTTGACTGGGCCAGGGATATGAAGACAGATACGGTCTTAAGGCAATCTGTTGATATTATCAGTGCTCATACGATGAGCTGGATTGCTACCCCTCCCGATATCATTAAATTAGGCGAAGATCTGGGCAAGCCTATCTGGAACTCTGAAGAGCACGTCTATAAAGATGGCTTCGATTGTGAAATAAGTATGGTGGAGTCATTTAACAAAAATTTCATCGAAAGTGGTGTGACTATGATCGTGAATTGGTACCTGGTCGCTTCCACCTATGGTATAGAGCCATTTCCGGAGCAACCTGCCATTATGGTAGCACGTGAACCATGGGGAGGGAATTATTTTACACGACCGGTTCTTTGGGGATACGCTCATTATGGTCAGTTTTGTCAGCCCGGCTGGAAATATTTAAACGGTGCCTGCGGTAAATTCCAGGATGGAGGAACTTATGTCACTTTAAAGTCTCCAGGAACTGATTATAGTATCATTGCTGAAACCAAAGATGCTAAAACGAGTCAGAAAGTTACTTTTAAAGTCACAGGAGGTTTATCTTCAGGTAAATTATGCGTTTGGAGAAGCAATGCCCGGGAGCAGTTTGCAAAACTTGACAATATTACTTCTGTTAATGGCACTTTTGAAATAACTCTGGAACCTCAGTCCATATACTCTATCTCGACCACTTCCGGGCAGCAGAAAGGTTCATTTATCAATATCCCGGCTTCCAAACCGTTTCCTTTACCTTATTTTGAGACATTTGAGGAGTACAAGGATCCCAAATCCTTTGGTTACCTGCCGCATTATACTGCCGATATCGCAGGAGTATTTGAAATTGCAGATCGGCCCGATAATAAAGGCAAATGTTTACGTCAGGTCGTGGTCGGCGGAGCACAAAGCTGGGCACCTGAATGGATGCCTTACACTATACTGGGCGACCGGAACTGGAAAGATTATGAAGTCAGCGCTGATGTTTATGTTAATAACGATGGGTGGGCCGGAATTATGGGACATGTTATCGCTACCGGTTCAGGCTATGGTTGCAAGCCAAGCGGATATTATCTGAATATGTCGGCTGAAGGCACCTGTTCATTATATGTCACAAAACAGGACGAAAAGAATAATGAGATGGGCACGCTTCTTGCAACAGGAAAAGCATCCGGTATCGCTGCAAGCCAGTGGCACAATCTTAAGCTGCGATTTTCCGGATCTTCAATAACTGGTTTTGTGGATAAAATTCAAATTCTCACTTCATCTGACACTACCTTTTCAGGAGGAATGACAGGACTTGTAGCAGGAAGTAAAAACAAGACTAATAATACAGCGATGTTCGATAATCTTTTGATTAAACCTCTTCAGGGAATTCCTCCTGGACCAACTGTTTTTTCAGAAAAAGTTTATCCTATGTATTAACCGACTCTTTTTGATTCTTCAACATGGTTGTCAAATAATTATTAGTTATGAAAAAACATATTCTGTCTATAGCATTTCTTACTGTTGTTGCAATGCCGGTCTTTGCCTATAGTGGTTATAAAAATTTTAAAGTTGCAGTGTATGTCCGTGCATATGAGGTTCAGAAAATGGACAGTGTGCAGTGGCTTGAAAAGGTATGGAATGAGATTTCAAGGCAAGTATGGATAGACAAGATCTATCTTGAAACTCATCGTGATACTATTACGGTTAATGAGAAAACTATCGAATCTGCCAAAAAGTTTTTCGAAGCAAAAGGGATAAAAGTTGCAGGAGGAATAACATTCACGATTAACGAAAGCAACCGTTTTGAAACATTTTGTTACACCAATCCTGAACAGAGGAAGAAAGTAAAGGAAATCGCAGAATATACTGCTAAGCATTTTGATGAAATCATTCTTGATGATTTTTTCTTTACCGATTGTAAATGCGAATTATGTATTAAGGCAAAAGGAAATTTATCATGGACTCAATACCGCCTTAATCTTATGACAGAAGCTGCTCAGGAATTAGTGATAAAACCTGCAAAATCAATAAATCCAATAGTAAAAGTAGTGATAAAATTCCCGAACTGGTATGAGCACTTCCAGGGCCTAGGATTTAATTTAGAGACAGAACCAAAATTATTTGACGGAATTTATACGGGTACGGAAACCCGTGACCCCATTAGTCCCGGACAACATCTTCAGCAATATGAAAGCTATTTAATTTTCCGTTATTTTGAAAATATTAAACCAGGTGGCAATGGAGGGGGATGGGTTGATACTGGTGGTATGCCATATATGGACCGTTACGCTGAGCAACTTTGGATTACACTCTTTGCCAAAGCTCCAGAGATGACTCTTTTCGATTTAAGACAATTGCAGCGACCAATCAGGGCTACCGATCGTGCTCAGTGGCAGGGGCAAAATACCAGTTTCGACTTCGATGAAATGAATAAGCCCGTCAATCTCGAAAATGGGAAAACAATAACTCCCACTACAATTGCCCGAGCTGCCGGATATACTTTCGAGAAAGTTGACGGGTTCATTGGAAAACTAGGAAAGCCTGTCGGAATCAAAAGCTATAAACCATTTAACTCATTGGGCGAAGATTTTCTCCAGAATTTTTTTGGTATGGTGGGAATTCCAATGGACATTGTACCGGTGTTCCCATCTGAGGCAAAAATGATTTTGCTTACAGAATCCGCAAGGTTTGACCCTCTTATCGTTGATAAAATCAAGCAACAATTGATCGCTGGGAAAAATGTTATGATTACCTCCGGATTACTCAGAGCTTTGCAAGGCAAAGGGATTGAAGATATTGTTGAACTCAGGTATTCAGACAAAAAAGCTCTGATTAAAAAATTTGTGGTAGGATGGCAGAATAATTGTCAGTCGAGAGAAGATATATTAATTCCTCAGATACAGTATCTTACTAACGATTCGTGGGAAGATATATCGTGTATTGCATCAGGTATTGGCTGGCCAATTCTCCATCAGGCCCGTTATGCAAATGGCTCTCTCTTCGTACTTACGGTTCCTGAAAATTTCGGGGATATGTACAACTTACCGCCTGAAGTTTTAAACAGGATCAGAAACATACTGTCTCAGGATATAAATGTACGAATTGAAGGTCCCGCTCAGGTAAGCCTATATGTATATGATAATGCTACTTTTATAGTAGAATCTTTCCTGCCTGAGGATGTCAGCATTAAAATTATAACTGATAAAAAGACAGGAAAACTCAATAATATTCTTTCGGGTGAGGAAATTACCGGAAAAACTGCTCTCGATGGCCGTATATGGGGTAGGGAAAGAGATGAAATTATGACATTTGATGTCACAGTCAAACCCCATTCCTACCTGGTATTCCAGGGTAAATAGTATCTTAAAGTAACAAACTCCGGAATTTGGAATATTGAAAACAAAACCATAAAAAATAATTTTAGTTAATGAAAAGATCCTTATTAATTCTCAGTCTTGCATTAATTCAGATGCAAACCTTAACTGTCTGGTCTGCTGTGCCTGGCACGAGAGAGCGTTTGCAGATGGATCATAGCTGGAAGTTTGTTCAGGCCGATGTAAAAGGTGCAGAAAAACAAAGTTTTAATGATGCGAGTTGGCGGACATTAAATCTTCCGCACGACTGGAGCATCGAAGGTGAATTTAAAGAAGATGCAGTTACAAAAGGTTCGGGTGGTTATCTTCCAGCAGGTATAGGATGGTACCGTAAACATTTTGTCTTGTCCTCAATAGGTAAAGGTCAACAATTCTGGATAGAATTTGATGGCGTTTACATGAACAGTGATGTCTGGATAAATGGACAGCATTTAGGTAAGCATCCTTATGGTTATACCAGTTTTTATTACGATTTGACACCCTTTATTAAAAAGGGTGAGAATATTATAGCCGTAAGAGTCGATAATTCTGTCCAAACAAACAGTCGCTGGTACTCGGGTTCTGGCATATACCGCCATGTGTGGTTAAATAGTGCTGGTCCTGTGCATATAGCTCAATGGGGAACCTACATTACCACACCCAAAGCAGATTCATTATCTGCATCAGTTTCAGTTCGTACTTCGGTTGAAAACAAATCTGCTGTGGCTAAAAAAATTGTTTTACGGTCGGTTATCAAAGATGAAACAGGAAAAGAAGTAGTAACAGTCGAAGAACCCGTCTCACTTGACCCATCAGGCAATAAGGAAGTTGAACAAACAATCCAGGTAGCTTTTCCTGTACTTTGGTCGATTGATAAGCCATCGTTATATACTCTCTATTCAGCTGTGCTGGATGGAAGCAAAGTAATTGACAATTTCATTTCAACTTTTGGAATTCGGAAAATTGAATTTGATAAAGACAAGGGTTTTTTCCTGAATGGTAAGCATATAAAGATTAATGGTGTTTGCTTACATCACGATGCCGGTTGTCTTGGCGCTGCCGTACCGGAACAGGCATGGGCAAGAAGGTTACAATTACTTAAGGAAATGGGCTGCAATGCCATCCGTACATCACATAACCCTCCGGCTCCGGAATTTCTGGATCTATGTGATAAAATGGGATTCCTGGTGATGGATGAAGCTTTTGACGAGTGGGTCGAGGCAAAAGGTCAGATACAATACGGGTACCATAAATATTTTGCAGAATGTTCGCAGTCTGACCTGATTTCCATGATCCATAGAGACAGGAATCATCCATCAATAGTCATATGGAGTGCGGGTAATGAAGTTCCTGATCAGGTAGTTGAGAACGGCAGTGAAGTGCTCAGGAAACTGATTGAAACATTTCATAAGGAAGATCCGACCCGGCCAGTTACTCAGGCAAATGACAGGATCGCTGCAGGTGATGGACCGGCAAAACTTCCTTTTCTTAAAATGCTGGATATCGTAGGCTATAATTATGTAGATCGCTGGAATGAACGCAGGGAATTATATTATAGTGTTGACAGGCATGATCATCCGGACTGGAAGATGATTGGAACAGAAAATGTTTCTGTCGGAGGAATTCGCGGGCAATATTCAATAAAAACTGATATTTCGGATAAACGTCCGGGCCGTTCAAGAGATTACAGGTTAGATATGATTGAAGCTGAACAATTATGGAAATTTACCTCAGTGAATGATTATGTAATTGGTGATTTTATGTGGACTGGAATTGATTATCTTGGAGAGGCCGGCTGGCCTGGTAAAAGCTCGAGTTCAGGTCTTATTGATCTTTGTGGTTTCCCAAAAGACGGTTATTATTTTTATCAGAGTCAGTGGACAAAAAAACCTATGATTCATATCTTCCCGCATTGGAACTGGACCGGTCATGAAGGCCAGGTTATTTCCGTAATTGCTTATACAAATTGCGACAGTGCCGAACTTTTTCTTAATGGCAAATCATTTGGTACTAAATCTTATGTATTTCCGCAACAGGGACATTCGAGATCCTGGAATGGATTTGCCCGTCCATATATCGCTCCTACAACATCTGATTTGCATCTTTCATGGGATGTACCCTATGAACCTGGTAAATTGAAGATTGTAGGCAAGAAAAACGGGGAAACTATTACAGAAGAAATACGCACCACTTCAAAACCTTCGGCAATACGCTTATCGGCAGATAGAAAGAACATTAATGCCGATGCCCGGGATATTGTAAATATCAAAGCGGAAATTATTGACGAAAACGGATTGGTAGTTCCCGGTGCGGACAATCTTATTGAATTTAAAGTTGAGGGAGAAGGTACTTTGATTGGCACTGACAATGGAAACCCTTTGGACAAAACTCAGATGAAAAGTAAAATGCGTAATGCCTTTAACGGACTGGCCCTGGCTGTGATCCAATCGACAGAAAAAAACGGTAATATTCATTTAATTGCAGTCTCGGCCAATCTTAAAGATGCTGATCTGCAAATTGTTTCACGTAAATCAGATAATTAAAATATCAGGAGGAACACTATGATCAGAATGATGAAATTTAGGAAATTTTTGTGGATGATATCCACCGGATTTGTAATTGTATTTTTGGAAATCAGTACGGCCTTTGGACAGGTTGGAACAGAACTGATGCCGAAGATTGTTGAGAAGAATGGACGTCATGCTCTTCTTGTTGACGGACAGCCATTCTTTATGCTGGGTGGACAGGCACATAACTCCAGTGGCTGGCCTGGAATGCTGCCCAGGGTATGGTCTGCTGTTAAAGCAATGAATGCCAACACTCTTGAAGTTCCGATTTACTGGGAGCAGATTGAACCCCAGCCGGGAAAATTCGATTTTTCGCTGGTAGATACATTGCTTAAGCAAGGGCGGGAACATAAAGTACATTTAGTACTTCTGTGGTTCGCTACCTGGAAAAACGGCAGCAGTCACTATATGCCGGAATGGATGAAGCACGAACCAACGAAGTATCCTAACATTACAGGCAGGAATGGTAATCCTGTTGATTCGCCTTCACCACATACACAGGCCGCTATGGAATTCGACGCAAAGGCTTTTACAGCAGTGATGGGTTATTTGAAGAAAGCAGACCCGCAACACACTGTTATTATGGTACAGGTGGAAAATGAACCCGGAGCATGGGGTAGTGTACGCGACTATTCCCCTGTTGCCCAGAAGTTATTCGAGGGTCCTGTTCCGGCTGAACTGCTAAAGCCTGAAGTACTCAAATCATTAAAGAGACCGGTTGATGCAAAGGGAACCTGGAGTGAAGTATTCGGAAACGATGCTGATGAATACTTCCATGCATGGTCAGTCGCACGGTATATAGGATATGTTGCAGCAGCGGGGAAGGCAGTGAATCCTTTGCCATTGTATGTTAATGCAGCGCTTCGCGATCCCATCAGCAACCCCAGTGCCTCAACATACGAAAGTGGTGGTGCAACTGATAATGTGATCCCGATATGGAAGGTGGCTGCTCCGGCAATCGACTTATTAGCTCCGGATATTTATCTTTCAGGTACTGATACTGTACTTAAAGTAATTGAATTGTATAACAGGCCCGATAATACGTTGTTTGTGCCTGAGACCGGGTCCAGTGCGGAATACGCAAAATATATGTATGAAGTGATGGCTTGCGGTGGTATTGGTTTTTCTCCATTTGGCATTGACGATAATGGACAGGGTGAAGGAGAAACCGAGCTTGCAGCACGTCTGGCACCGCTTTCGCAGGAATATGCTATGGCAGGCCCAATGATGAGAGAACTGGCAAAATGGGGTTTTGAAGGCAAGATCAAAGCTGTTGTTGAACGCGAGGATCACGCCGTTCAGACAATCGACCTTGGCTTATGGCAAGCCATTATTTCATTTGGTGATTCAGGATGGCGTGCGGAGAAAATAAATTCGCGCCCGATTGGCAAAGCAATGATAGTCCAACTGGGTGATAACGAATTTGTATTGATCGGAACACTCTGTCACTTCACCTTTAAGCCCCTGGGAGCCAACTCGGGAAAAGCATGGCAATACCTGAAAGTTGAAGAGGGTCAATATGAGAATGGAACATTTAAGCTCTTACGCATTCGTAATGGTGACGAAACTGATTGGGGTGGACCTCGCATTGGTGCCATACCAGCAGTATTGCATACAACACTGACTTTAAGATAATAATGCGTTACTTCGGATTTTTTTCTTTAAGTAATATTAAGGCAAATTCGGAAGAGAACATTTTCATAATCGTATTTCTTCTTTAATCGACGATTGAAATCACGATACATTTTTCATTTGTTCATCAATAGCAAAAAGACACTGTAATATGGTTATTCTGATTACCTTTATAACTTCCTTAAATCTTAATCGTTAAAAATTTAAACATTAAAATCATGACAGTAATAGTAGTTGGTATTATAATTCTCATTATAGGTTTTGTAGCTGCCAAAGCGGATGAACCGATGTTACGCAAGTACAGATCAATGATTAAAACAGCCGGTGTAATCGTCATTCTGGTTGGAATGTCGATTGCCTGTGTCGTTCAGGTTGAACCCGGACAGGTAGGTGTACAGAAGTTATTTGGCAAAGTGAACAATAATATTCTTGAAAGCGGATTAAATATTATTAATCCATTGGTACAGGTTGTTATGTTCGATGTCAGAACCGAAAATTATACCATGTCCGGAGTACAGGATGAAGGCTCCAAGCAGGGCGATGATGCCATTCGTGTTTTAACAGCAGACGGACTTGAAGTGGTGATTGACCTTACTGTATTGTACAAAGTTATCCCTACTGAAGCTCCAAGGATTCTTAAAGAGGTTGGAACAGATTACAGGAATGTTCTGGTTCGTCCGATCTGCAGAACCAAGATCAGGGATAATGCAGTTTACTATGATGCTGTTGCACTTTACTCCACTAAAAGAGATGAATTCCAGTCTAAGATCTTTTCAACTATTGAAACGAACTTCAAAGAACGGGGTTTATTGCTGGAGCAACTTTTAGTCAGGAATATAACTCTTCCTGCCTCAGTGAAAGCCTCAATCGAATCAAAAATAAATGCAGAGCAGGATGCACAAAAAATGCAATTCGTTCTTCAAAAAGAAACCCAGGAAGCTCAGAGGAAAAGGGTTGAGGCACAGGGTATTGCCGATTATCAGAAAATATTAAGCACTGGGCTTAGCGATAAGCTGTTACAGTATGAAATGATTAAAGCTATTACTAATTCGCCAAATGCTAAATTGATCTTTATGACAAACGGTAAAAACCTTCCAATGCTGGTAGATAGTAAATAACTCTAGATTCATAAGTTCCTCTTTCAGCTATGCTGAATTTTATTAAGGAAACTCTGATTCGTGTTTAATACCCCCTGGCTGCTGGCAGCCATCCCCCTGAGGGAGATTAATTCTGTGGATTTACCAGAATTACACATGAGTGCAGAAATTAGCCCCCTTTCGGGGGGTTGGGGGCTAATAAAGTCTGTAAGAACAAATACTCACTCTTACGGACTTTTTGCAGACTTGGACTTGAAGAATTAAGAGTTGATCCTATTCAATTACATTTTATCAACTTTCCGGAGTTGACTTAAAGTTTAATTGAAATTAATTCAGATCAACAATTAAGTCATTATCCTTAGGTGGTAAATCGGTATACAGGCCATATATTATATTTGCCAGATCGGGTGAAATGGCAGAAATAGCCTTAATCTTTTCATTGGCTTCTGCTGAAAGAGTTTCGTCGCCTGCGAAATGAGCCAGCATACCATCGGCAAATACAGGTGCGATCTGGGTCGCAACATCTTCGGGAACATTATACGGAGGATTCATTAACATGTATTTTGCCTGAAATTCAAACCCCTTAAGAGAAAATTCTTTTTCATAATCGTGGAACGAAATACCATTTAGTCCCGGGTATATTATGCGTTCAATATGTTTAGTATTAATATACAGTTTGTTATTGGTGAGGTTTATGATCCGGAACGGAGAATCATAAATCACCGGAGAACCCGTTTCAACATCAACAAGTGATAAGTTCCCCAATGTACGCATGGTTGCATCGTTTGCATGGAAATGCCCCGTGAAAATTACTTTTAAGCCTGCTTTCATAAACTCATCAGCCCTGGCATCCCAGTTATCGACTAGATAGTCAGGAAATATTACTGATTCACCCATGAAATGCTCAACGATTCCATGATGCATCAATCCAATTACGGTTTTCCCTTTAGCTTTGGCATCGGCCAGCTGTTTCTTTGCCCACTCCATAGTGGCGTCTTTAATATTACCTGCCACTACACAGTATACCGGCGAATTATTATAGTATTCATTGGCATCGAGAGCAAGAATACGCAAGTCTTTAACAGGTTCAGAAACATAGCTTAATGAGTTAGGATCCCGGGCAATAGCAGTCTTATAACCATAATCAGCATACAGCGATTTAAAATTTTCGGGGGTAATGGTTGCAACAGAAGTAGCATTATCGCCGTTAAATAATTTCGCATCAGGGTTATTAATGTCGTGATTACCTGGTACCACCAGTACTTTAATACGGTTTAAACCCAATATTTGAAGTTGTTTTAGTAATGATTTGTGGCTGATAAGCTCGCCATCTTTGGTAAGATCGCCCGAAATTAATACGAGATCGGGTTTTTCAATAACTAACTTGTGGAGTATTTGTTGAAGTATAGCTCCGCTTTCAGCCAGCAATTTAGGATCCTGCAAAAGATACATCTGAAATGCACTTCCATCTTTTTTTAGTAACGACGGGTCCATATAGTGCAGATCGGATAAAACCGCAATTTTCACGGTTTTGGAATTAAAGCAGAAGTTGTCATTTTCGCTTTTTACAACTGGCTGCATTCTTAATTCCTGGTCTTTTTTGTTACAGGCGACAGATACAAATAAGAAAAGAACGGGAACAATAATCCTGAAATTTTTCATAATGTTGTGGTTTTTAGTTAGAAATATAAGAAATAATTAGCTAAATAATTGAATATAAGACTAATAAGTCTGATGGTGTTTTCAGTTCAACATTGGCACATTGGTCTTCAGTCTGCCATGAATTCTCCGGAAAATATCAACGATATCAGGACCGGTAATAGTCAGTCCATGATTTTTCAATCCTACCTCTGTCCTTTCGGGGCAATGTTTTTTTTTCAATAGATTAACAACATTTTCAGCCAATTCGCTCGTGCCGCAAGGATAGCTTTGAGTAGTGCAAAGAACATCTTCAATCCAGGCATGTACATGCACTATGGCGCCAGTTTTTGGGAATTCCCTGTAAATCATATAATGTTCAATGGCATCGACTGAAACTCTGATCCTTGGATCGTGTTCCAGTGGCACCGAAACGAGCATCTCACCACTTTCTTTGTCGTAACCCTTTACAAGGAGCATGTCTTTTCCTATCCCTTTCAGATTCGATTTGTCAACTCCCCGGGCAGTCATCCAGTAGGAAGTACCTTCAATGTTATGGTTTACATTCCTGATACTGAGATTACCGTAACTGAGTCCTTTTATCTGGTACAACCTGTAAAGCTGATCTATTAGATCCTTGTCAAGGAATTCTATAAGTGGGAAAGGGGCAGGCAGAACCCCAAGATTATGTAGCTCCCTTCCAAAAGCTTTCAAATCTTCAACTTCAGGAATTATTTCATTTTCCTCTAAAATAAGATCATCAAAAAGTTTGTTCCTTAAAACAAAATGAGAACTGATAACCGGATACATGTATTTATACATATTATCAGGATCATAATTGAATTCAGTAAACCCAACCTCCGGGGTTATACTGAATGCTTTAGGATGTTCTCTTCCTTCCTGAAGGGAGATGCAAAAGAGTATATTGGATATACTTTTTACCAATGCCACGTAGCATGCTGCTTTAAGATCCGACACCGGATTTTTGAGCAGGGCAATGGAAACCACCATTTCTTCCTGACATTTTCTTCTGAATGCTTTTGGTGATTCAAGATCAATAATATTAAGGACGAAATTGGAGTTTTCAGCTGATGATACCAGTTCATGGCCTTTTTTAGTTATTTCCTCTGTTAAAATATTTGTCAGGTATAAAAGATCAGGACAGGCTGACACTCTATTGACTTTAAATTTCATAGCATAATAAGTTTAAGTTTGACTTTAATATTAAAGCATATCAAGAGAGGTCATATGAACAAAAGATTCTCTCTCTCTGAGAAGGCTATGCCGGCCATTAATTACGGAAACGATTGCCGGCCGGGGAAATCCAAAAGAAGACTCCCAGGAAGTAAAATAAGCTCCGCTGTCAAGGATGGCTAACATTTCTCCTGCAGCAACCTCTGGCATTACTTTATTTCTGTACACAACATCAGCAGAAAAGCAACCTGGTCCGGTAATTGTTACTTTTTCTGATGCTTTTCTATTGATATCATTGCATAAAACAACTTCATGGTGTTCATAATAGGTAGGCATAGTTAATGTTCCAATTCCGGCATCTGCAACAAGCCATTTTTTCAGACCTTTCCGATCTTTTACCTGATGTATTTTTAATAAAAGAAGTTGATTTGGTCCGGTTATACATCTTCCGGGTTCCAGAATCAGTTCAGGAATTTTCTTATTATGGAATATCGACAAAACACCTTGTGTTACTGAATCGGCAAAATGCGCAAAGGATATTTTACTGTTTGACAATCTTCCTGAATGAAGAAGATCAAATGCCTGATAAAGTAATAATTCCAGTGTCGTCATCTCACGGGAATCTGATACTCCCAATCCTCCTCCAACATCCAGTACATCAACATTCAATCCTGCGTTTTCAGCATCACTGATGATATTTTTTAGCAGTGAAAGTGCTTTTCTGTAATCATCGGTATTATGAATGCCCGAACCAATATGGAAATGGAACCCCCTGAAACTTATCTGTTTCAGTGATTTGACTTTTTCAAGTGCACGATTAACCTCTCCTCCTTTAAGATCCATACCGAAAGGAGAACCTGTGCGACTTCCTGCAGCACTTCCCTTATTCATGCCGGAAGGGACAAAATCAGGATTTATCCTGAGCAAAACTTCAGCACTTTTGTTAAGCTCAGTACATATATGTCCAATCTTTTCAAGCTCAAACAGCGAATCAACATTTATGAACCTGATATTATTTTCAAGACATGCTGTAATCAGCCGGTCTGTTTTGTATGGTCCGTTGACAATTATGTCATTACCTGAATATCCCAGTTTAAGCGCGAGCATCAGCTCATACTCGCTCATTACTTCAGCTTTTATCCCTTCGTCCTTTATAACTTTAATAATTCCGGGGACAGGGTTGCACTTGAAAGCGTAATGAACAGATATCTTCCCCGGGTATCTTGATTTTATCGTTTCCAGAAAGGAATAAGCTGTTGTTCTGAGTCTCGCTTCATTGACGACATGAAGCGGAGTTCCATAAATATTGCCAAGGTCTATGGAATTACATCCTCCTATAACAAGCTCTCCACGGTTGGTAGCTTCAAGGCCCCATCTTTTAATTAATTCGCTTAATATCAATTTGTTACGTAACATATTAGATATTTATAACTGTTTAGAATAAATAGCAAAATGCTTACCTGGTTTCATCTCCAATATATTTGCAAGACTTATTCCCAGGTTTTCATCTGAAATCCATGTTGTGGATATTGTTGAATAATTCCTGAATATTTTAATTGCAGATCTCAGGATCAACGCAAATACCCTTTTATTCCTGAATGCTTTTTTTATCCCTGCCGTAAAAATTATAAGTTCTTTAATGTTTCTTCTCCTCAGTAACAACCCGGGAATTTGCCATGGCCTGATCCTGCCATCAGAGCATTTAATCAAACTGTTAAAGTTTATAACTAACTGGGCTGCGCCTACAGGCTCCCCTTTATATTCTGCGATCAATATAAGCCCCGGACTGGTAACAAGAAAGAGATACTTAGCTGAGAACATATATTCCTTCAATGAGAGAGGAAGAAAAAATTTGTTATTCTCAAAAGCATCATTGTTAATATCACGCAATATCTCCAGGTCTCTTTTAAATCGGAAAATATTGAATTTTCTTACGGAAATATCTTTGCTGAAAATAGCCTTGTTTGAAGTCTTGTATTTTTTTGATAATGTCGCTGAAATGTCATTATTGACCCTGGTATGAAACCTGTTTGATTCGTAAAAGCCGGCTTCAACAAGCAATGCAGGATAATAAGAAGGATTGTATGTCTCAAAGAAAACTGGAGCCGAATTGAAGTTGTCCATTAAGATTCCAAGCTCAGAATAATGATTTGGATTAAATGGCCCTTCAAGATATTCGGCGCCTCCGGCCCTGCTGTCCGCTTCTATTTTTTCAAACAGGACCCTCACTGCATTACAGTCATCTTTTGATTCGAAAAATCCAAAAAATGCAGACTTTTGATTCCATCTTGTCCAGTGAGAATGGTTTATTACCATTATCGATCTGCATACAGGTGTTCCATCAGAATAGCATACATAAATCTTTAAAGAGGCACTTAGAAAATATGGATTCTTCAGGGGATTGAGAACCCTCCTAAGTTCTGAACTCTGTGGAGCAATCCAGTTAGGATCGTTCCTGTAGATTTCTGATGGAATGGAAAGGAAATCATCTAATCCATTCTGCACAGTTATTTCCTTGACTAATAATGACATAAGTTCTTTTTTATTCGTTCTACTACGTATGCTTTATAAATAAATGAACGATCTCTTTTTTGAAGCTCAATTGATAATTTCATGTCAGGAATTATCTGATCTGCAAACATTTCAGGACGGTTTCTTGTTACGAGATGATTACGGTAAGTGATTACTGCTCCATCTTTTGCAGTCCTTAATGTCTCTAACAGAAGGAGTGTAAACTCCTCAATTGACATCCATTCAAAAATATTTGTGAAATTAAATTTTGATATTGTATCTCCGGGCAGAGATCTCAGATACTCCTGACAGCCGGAAGTAACCATCTTAATCCGGTCCACATGATCACGGATGAAATTATAATTCTCCTTTTTCAGATAAACCGGTAAATTATCAATGAAGTAGTTTCCTGACAGAATATATGCAAGGAAATAATTTTCCTTTGCCAGGAGTTCTGTCACAGCTTTTCTGACTGCCGAACGGTAGTACTTTTCAAAAGAGAATGAAGGCTCAAGATATTTATAGAATGCCTTATCGAACAGCATACTGGCAAAAGCACGACTTAAAAAAATCCGGCAAAATAGCCTCCATTTGAAATTGTCCCACTTATTTTTAAATAATATTCTCTGTTCTTCGATAGATGACGCATTAAACAACTCACTTATAATCTTTTTCCCAATGAGAATTCTGAATACTCTTTTCAGCAAATGCATATATCTCTCATATTTCCCGCAATGGATAATGCCACGGTTTATATCAGCCTTTTTATTGTTCCAGTATTGCTGCTCTTCTTCAGAGAGTACTGGTTTTAATTTTTCATAAAGTTGCCATCGGCGATCTGAAGGTTGTACTCCAAAGAATTCAAGGGTTTCATTATACCCAAGTGTTTTAAAAGCACTTATTTTAAGTGATAAGAGATAATTCTGAAAGCGGTTCATATCGAGACAAATCACCTTTGCCGGATCGTCAAGAAGGAATGCCAATGCATTACAACCTCCTGAGGTAATTGAGAAAACGGTATCTTCGGGTTTTATATTAAA
>Ga0265316_10001814_pt1 | contig 22472 bp, 19 predicted proteins | sample 4522metaG_FD_202092 | JGI IMG/M metagenome (GOLD analysis project Ga0265316, IMG submission 202092) | Rhizosphere microbial communities from Carex aquatilis grown in University of Washington, Seatle, WA, United States - 4-5-22 metaG | ecosystem: Host-associated > Plants > Roots > Rhizosphere >... | reverse complement strand
GCGCAACTGGACGATGCCTTGCGGCGGATCCACCCGCGCCATCGCATGGTGTTCCTCCTGTTCGCGCTGGAAGGCATGAGACACGCGGAAATTGCGGCGATTCTGGAAATCCCGGAGGGGACGTCGAAGGCCTGGCTGTTCGAAGCCAAACGGGAACTGCAACGGTTGCTGACGGAGGGAAGGCCATGATTTTTCAGTGCGAGGACCTGGAGCGCGCGCTGCGCAGTCCGGAACTGATGCCCGACGCGCGCGCCCACGCGGAGCAGTGCCGCGAGTGCCGGGAGCAGCTCTATTTGTGGGAGGAGATCTCGCGGGTGGCGCCCGCACTGCACGAGGAGTGGGAAAGCGATTCGTTGTGGCCGCGGATTCGCGCCGCGCTGGCGGCCGAAATGCCGCGGCGAACGCGGCCGCGCGAAATGGTGGGGCGGACCCCCCGGTCCGCGGCCGGCCCCCCGGCCGGCCCGCCTGTGTTATGGCCGAGGCAGCGGGTCCAGGGGGACCCGCGCGGACCGGGGGGTCCGCCCCACCAGTTGGCGGGGCACCGGCGCACGCGGCCTTTGTGGCGATGGGCCATGGCGGTGGCCGCGATGGTGGCGATGGCGGTGGTGCTGCTGCCGCGGCGGGAATCGAAACCGATGGGCCGCGAGTTGCTGACCGATGCCGCCCTTGAGGAGGTACAGCAGGCCGAGGCGGCGTATGCGCGGTCGATCGATAAACTGGCCGCCGTGGCCGATCCCGCGATAGAGCAATCGGCAACCCCGCTGGCCGCGGCGTATCGGGAAAAACTGGTGCTGCTGGATGCAGCCATCGCGGACCTGAGGAACAACGTGGAGCGGAATCGGTACAACACGTATTTGCGCACGGAGCTGGCCGCGCTATACGGAGAGAAACAGAAAACGCTACGGGAATGGATGGATTATGCGAAACGCAATTAGCATTCTATTGATGAGTTGCTGCGCGGCGGCCATGGGGCCGCGCGAAGAAGTCACGCGGGATTTTCAGAAGACGGTCGCGCTGCCGGGTGGACGAAGCTTCCGCATTGAGCACTCGCTGGGCAGCGTCAACATCGACGCCCACGCCAAAGGCCAGGTGGAGATCCATGCTTCTCTCAAATGCTCGGCGGACAGGGCGGAGGAGGCGCGCCGGTGGTGCGACCAGATCAAAATCACTGTGGAAGAAACCAGCTCCGGGGTGTGGGTGCGGACCGAATACCCGCACGACGATCTCTTCGGAGGGCACCGCAACCTCTCTTACAGCGTGAACTACGACATTGCGATTCCCGAGACGGCGCCGCTAGAGGTGCGCAACCGTTTCGGCGCGGTCAGCGTTTCCAATCTGCACGCCGCCGGCACGATTAACAATGGCAACGGCCGCGTGGTGTTTTCCAGGGGGGGCGGGCGGCAGCGGATCGAGAATACATTCGGCAGCGTGGAGGTGGCTGGCAACGACGGCGATGTCACCGTGGTCAACACCAACGGGCCTGTGACCGCGAGCGACGTCACCGGCGCGCTGGATATCCGCAACCATTTCGGCGAAGTGCGGGTCACTCATGCAGGCAAGCGGGTGGACATCGACTGCGGGAATTGCACCGTGGGAGTGACTGACGCCGGCGGGCCGGCGAGCATCGCCAACACGTTCGGCGCGGTCACGGTGCGCGACGTCCGCGGGGACGTAACCGTTCAGAACCAGAATGGGCGGGTGGAAGCGACGGGGGTCACGGGCACGGCAGATCTGCGCACCAGCTTCGCGGCGGTGAGGTTCTCGCGCATTGGAAAACGTCTCACGGTCCGCGCCCAGAACTCCACGGTTACTGGCGATACGGTGGGCGAATCGGCGGCGGTGGAGACGAGCTTCGGCGGGATCGACCTTCACGGCGTCAAAGGCGGCGCGCGAGCGACGGCCCGGAACAGCGCCATCCGTCTTGTGGACATTGGAGACGAGGTATACGCCAAGACGACGTTCGCCGGCGTGACGGTGGAAGAGGCCGCCGGCCCGATCACGGTGGACAACGCCAACGGGTCGGTGGTGGTGAAGGCGAAGCCGGCGCCGAAGTGCCAGCCGGTATCGGTGAACACGACGTTCGGCCCAATCCGCGCGACGGTGCCTCCGGGTACGGGCTACGACGTGACGGCCAGGACGACGTTCGGCCACATCACCTCGCAACCCGCGGTAACGGTAAGCGGCCCCATCGGCGGCGATTCGCTGACCGGCAAGATCGGCGCCGGAGGCTGCCAGTTGAAGCTTTCGGACCAGAACGGGAGCATCGAGATTTTGAACTGAGGGAGGAACTGTTGGCGTAGTGTCCAGGAAATAACTGGACAGGTATTCGGCGCTTTTGTGGGGCGGACCCCCTGGTCCGCGGCCGACGCCCTCGTCGGCCCTTCTCGATTGTGACGCGATGAGCTTGCTTGGTCGCGGACAGGCCGGCCAGGGGGCCTCTGGCATTTATCCGGCTCGCCTCCAAACCGGGGCTTTTTCAAAAACATCTGCGGCCTGCGCAGGCTTTTGACATCGTGGCCGAATGGCTGGACCAGCCTACTGCGAGAATTGTGTCGCCCGGGCCGCGTCACTTCTCGATCCTGCGCGATCTGCTGGTTTCGCACGGCACCGCGGGCAATCTTACTTCCGACGCCCATCTTGCGGCTCTCGCCATCGAACAAAACGCGCTGCTTTGCTCCTGTGACAACGACTTTTCCAGATTTCCGGGGCTGCGGTGGAAGAACCCGCTCGCGGCCAGGTGAGCGCCGGCTGGGTCTGATCGGCGTAGAATCGATAGATCGGCTGGCACCGTGAAACTGCTCCTCTTCTCCGACATACACAACGACTGGACGGCGCTCGAACGGCTGCTGGCCATCGAGGCCGACTACTACATCGCCGCCGGGGACCAGGTGACGTGGGCCAAGGGAATCGAACGCTGCGGGCAGATTCTGGCGAAGCGCGGCGATAAAGTGTACGTGCTGCCGGGCAACCACGAGTCGGCGGAAATGATCGGCGGCATGTGCGCGCGGCACGGGCTGCACGATTTTCACCAGCGCCATTTTCAGGTGGGCCGCTGGCAGGTGGCGGGGCTCGGCTACTCCAATCCGACGCCGTTCAATACTCCCGGCGAATACAGCGAGCCGCAGATCGCCGAACGGCTGGAGCGGTTCGCGAATCTGAAGCCGCTGGTGCTGGTGTGCCACACGCCGCCGTTCGGCACGGCGCTCGACCAGATCCGCCCGGGCATGCACGCAGGCTCGCGGCCGGTGCGCGAGTTCATCGACAAATATCAGCCGGAGTACTTTTTCTGCGGCCACATCCACGAAGCCGAAGGCGTCAGCATCCAGATGGGACGCACGCGCGCGCGCAACGTCGGCAAGACCGGGTATCTGTTAGAATTGGATTGAAACCCCATGACATTCGAAGAATTGGAACGCGCCTATCAGCCCCTCCGCGACCAGGCCCTGGCCGTGCGGAGGTATCTTTGACGCCCCCGCTCAGAAACGAAAACTAGCCCAGACCGAAGAGCAGATCTCCTCGCCCGACTTCTGGAACAAGCCGGAGAAAAGCCAGAGGGTCATGCAGGAACGCAAGAAGTTGGAGCAGGCCATGGCCAACGACGAGCGCATCCGCGCCATGACCGACGATCTCGACACGCTGTTCGAGTTGGCGCGCGAAGGCGAAGACGTCCAGGCCGATATCGAGCGCGACAGCTTGACCTACGCCGAATTCCTGGAGCGCGTGGAAACCGCCATGCTGCTCTCCGGCGAGAACGACGCGCGCAGCGCCATCGTCACCATCCACCCGGGCGCCGGCGGCACCGAGAGCCAGGATTGGGCCGAGATGCTGCTGCGCATGTACCTGCGCTGGGCCGAGCGCGACGGCTTCAAGACGGTGGTGACCGACCGGCTGGAGGGCGAAGGGGCGGGCATCAAGTCGGTGACCTTCGAGGTCAACGGCGAGAACGCCTACGGCCTGCTGCAATCGGAGATCGGCGTGCACCGGCTGGTGCGCATCTCGCCGTTCGACGCCAACGCGCGGCGGCACACGTCGTTCGCTTCGGTGTTCGTGTACCCGCAGGTGGACGACGAAATCAAGATCGAGATCAACCTGGACGATCTGCGCATCGACACCTTCCGCTCGTCGGGCGCCGGCGGGCAGCACGTCAACATGACCGACTCGGCGGTGCGCATCACGCACCTGCCCACCAACATCGTGGTGCAGTGCCAGAACGAGCGGTCGCAGCACAAGAACCGCGACAGCGCCATGAAGCAGTTGAAGGCGCGGCTGTACGAGCGCGAGCTGGAGAAGAAGCGCGAAGAAACGCGCAAGACCGAAGATTCCAAGCTCGACATCAACTTCGGCAGCCAGATCCGCAACTACGTGCTGGCGCCCTACCGGCTGGTGAAGGACCTGCGGAGCAAACTGGCCATGGGCGATGTGGACCGCGTGCTGGACGGCGATCTGGAGCCGCTGATCCACGCCTTCCTGGTTTGGCGCAAGACCGGAAAAATCGCCGGCGACGACAAGGACGAGACGCCCGAGTGAGCCTGGAGCAGGCAGCCGCGCTGATCCGCGCCGGCCGTCTGGTGGCGTTTCCCACCGAGACGGTCTACGGGTTGGGCGCCAACGCCTTGGACGCCGCGGCGGTGGAGCGCATCTTCGCCGCCAAGGGCCGGCCGCGGACGAGCCCGCTGATCGTACACGTGGATTCCGTGGAGATGGCGCGCTCGCTCGCGTCCGAGTGGCCCGCGGCGGCCGAGGTGCTGGCGCGCCGCTATTGGCCTGGCCCGTTGACGCTCGTTCTTCCGAAGCGCGCACTGATTCCGGACATCGTGACCGCGGGCCTGCCGACGGTGGGGCTGCGCATGCCGGCGCATCCGCTGGCGCTAGAGTTGATCCGCGCGGCCGGCGTGCCGATTGCGGCGCCCAGCGCCAACCGCTTCACCGAGCTTTCGCCGACCCACGCCGAACACGTGCCGGCGGGGCTGGCGGAGTACGTGGTAGATGGCGGCCCGGCGCGCGTGGGCATCGAATCCACCGTGCTGTCGCTAGCCGGCGCGCCCACGCTCCTGCGCCCCGGCGTGATTCCGCTGACGGAGATCGAAGCGCTGATTGGCCCCGTGCTGTTGGCCGCCGCGCCTGAGGGTTGCGCGCACGCTTCGCCGGGCATGCACCAGCGGCACTACCGCCCGGTGACACCGCTCTACCTGGTACGTCCGGGCGAGAAGCCTCCCGCGGGATGCGGCGCGTGGCTGCGCATCGGGCACGAAATGCCGGCGGACCCGGTGGAGTACGCGGCGGTTCTGTATGACACGCTGCACCGGCTGGACGCGCAAGGCGTCGGCGGGATCGCGGTAGAGCAGCCGCCGGAAGCACCGGAGTGGGCGGGTGTGTTGGACCGCCTGCGGAGGGCGGCATGGTAGAATACCTTCATAAAAGCGGAGGGTTATGGTGGACGATTCTCTCATTCACCGGGCCTTGGCCATGGGAGCGGCTGCGTTGGCGATCTTCGGCGGCGTCGGCGGCCTGGTTGCAGTACCCTACCAACCGCCTCTCTACTCGACTGTCGCCACCGTGAATCCGGAGGAGCAGCGCGGGCAGCAAGTAGCGCCGGCGATGTCGCAACTCGAGATGAAAGAGACTCCGGCGGGTGCGCCGCCCACGGGCAAATACTGCGTCGAGATGCGTGGGCAGAATTTCTTCAAAAGCGTTCATGTCGAGGTCCCCGTCCATCAGGCCAATCCATTTTCCTGGGGTCATTTTTCCCAGGGTGCGACGGTTGAAGAGCCGGGGATGACGATCCTCTATCAACACGCGCCGGGCGCTCCGCACTTGCAGATGAGCGCAACCGCGAAGGACTTGCAGTGGCTGGTGGACCAATGGACGAACGGGTCGGTCGACGTGAAAGCGACCCCCGTAACGGAGTTCAAAATCACTCCCGCGAACGAATATAAAGGCGTCGCGCACATGCTGACCCTCAATCCGGTTCAGCAGAAGGAAAGCGGAATCGACTACGCCAAGATTCTGGACGTAATCGCAGCGGTTCTGAGCATCGCCGAAGTGGTCGCCGGACAGGCGGAAAAACGCCGCAAGGACGCGCACGAGCCGGCGCGGAATAGCTACCGGGTGGAAGACGGCGCGCTCGTTCGGACGGCGGAAAGCGGCGCCAAAGAGACCGTGCTCAGCCAAGAGGATCTGGAAAAGTCAAAAGAAAACGACCGGCAACTGATCGCAACCTGGGCTGCGTACATTCAAACCCTTTTCAATACGTGGAACGCTACTTATCCGAAGCTCTCGGGGTCGCCGGATGCGGCGGTCAACGCGGAAGTGGAGAAGCAACTGGATGAGGTGCAGCATTCCATGTGCGCGACCTTTACTCAGCTCAAGCAATTCATCGAGGGTACCGGCAGGCAGTTGGCCGGGTTCGACGCGATTCAAGCCGTGTGCCGAGGCTAGCGCCGCGAACCTGTCGAAACCCCGGCTGCCAACCGCTTTACCGAGCTTTCGCCGACCCATGCCGAACACGTGCCGGGGGGCTTGGCGGATTATGTGGTGGATGGCGGCCCGGCGCGCCCACACTGCTGTGTTGGACCGGCTGCGGCGGGCGTCGGGGTAGTAGTTACAGGTCTTGCCGGCGAAGACCTGTCTTTTGGGCGAGCACCTTCATCGCCGCGGGGCAGTCAGGCGCTGCTTCCTTAGGCGGCAACGAAGGATACGTCCATGGGCGCGGGGACCGCTTCCCCGTGTTCCAGGCGGTCGGCGTTCGGCATGCGGATCGTGACGGATTTCGTGGCGCCGCGGATGCGCGGCAGTCGCTCAATCCGCCCCTCTTTTTTCGCCTTCAGAAAAAGCGCGGCGATCGCCTCGGGATGGGCGTCCCACCGTTGCGCTTCGATATCGACTTCCCGGATGTTGCTGTTCGGCGCGACAAGGCATTTGTCCATGCCGGCTCCCATCTCGGCCGTCTCCAGGCCGTTGACCGCCACAGACAGGGAGGTGAGGGCGGGAAGTGCCGAGTAGCATATTCCGCGCGTTCACCGATGAATTCAGATTTGGTGGTCTTCTTCACCGGAAATACCGGTTATAGTAGTGAGTGCACGGACTGCTGCACGCACTTACTTGGCGGCCGCGCCAGCGACATCGGGTATAGCGGGCCCTGCATGGAGGCGCTTCAACTGTGAACGTACCCATCGGAGTTCAAATCGTCGCCGCGCTGATCGGCCTCACTTTATTTGCGTCGGAGTTTTATAAGAGACGAAAGCTGAAGGAGAGTCTTGATTGGCCGACGGTTGGCGGAACCATCGTCCAAAGCGACGTCCAGAAAACCATGAATAGAGACCACGACGGCGGTTACGAATCCAGCTACACGGCGCGCGTTATTTATCGGTACATGGTGGACGGCAAGTCGTACGACGGCGACCGCATCGCATTCGGCCAACTGTCATACTCGCGGCGGGACCGCGCCGCGGCCGAGTTGGCGCCGTACCCCCTAAACGCCCAGGTGGCGGTCTACTTCAACCCGCACAAGCCCACGGACTCCGTACTGGTGCGAAGCGCCAAGGGTAGTGCGCTAATCATCTGCATCGGCGCCGCCGCTCTGGGTTTCGTGATTCTGACGCTGATCAGATAGGTTTTCGGCGCGGGCATTCGATGAAAGACCGGCCTGTCGCAACTGCCGTCGATGTCGATTTCGGGCACGGAGGATCTCTCGCAGCGGAAACTGTCCTCGTGAGAGACACGGATTTCGGCCATGTCACGCGGGTCATACCGGAGGCTCACCGTTTCTCCGGCGTACGTCGCCAGCGCTGTTCAAAATGACCGGAGGCTCTGCAAGTGAATTCCATCGGCGCGCACCGTCCGGATGGTTTCGAGCGACGAGACGGGCCGGGTGGGCGGCTTTGCGATGAGCGGCGAGCAGCCTGTGGAGGGAGCGTTCGTGCTGCTTGTGCCGGCCGTCGAAACCGTCGACTGGCAGGCTTACCATTGCTTTCAGACCGACAGCGACGGCAGTTACGATCTCCGGAACATCCCCGCCGGCGACTACCTGCTCTTCGCGGTGGAGGATCTTATCGAGTACGCCAATCCGAAGGCCGTTCAGCCGTATCTTTCCTCCGCGAAGCCGGTCCGCGTGGAACCGCACGGGTCCTGTTCCGAGCGGATTCCACTCGTGAACCCGGCGGGCGGCCGGTAAGCGGGAACTTCGCCGGTGCGGGCAAGTGCCGCGGCCGCTCCGGTGTCAGCGCGGCGACGCGGGGGGCTGGCGGAGCAGCAACGCCGTGGGCAGCCCTCGCCGCTATGTGTACCGGTGAGCACCTATGGTCGGGCCGGTTTTATCGTGTCTTGCTTTCCCGCTCCAGCGCCTGATAGAGCAGGCCCTTGATGAAGGTTTGGTAGGGCAGCCCGCGTTTCTCCGCAATCTCCTGGGCTGTTTCGAGGTCGGCGATCGGCATGCGGATCGTGACGGATTTCGTGGCGCCGCGGATGCGCGGTAGTCGCTCGATCCGCCCCTCTTTTTTCGCCTTCAGAAAAAGCGCGGCGATCGCCTCGGGATGGGCGTCCCACCATTGCGCTTCTTCCCTCTCCGACTTGAACGTGGGAACGGCGACTTTGGTTGGCATCAGTCTTCTCCGCGGTAGATCTCCCGCAGTTGGGAGGGCATCGGATACGGCTCGATCACCACGGGTCCGTTGCAATAGGCTTCCTCGCACTCCGTGGACGTGACGCCGTGACGGGCGATGTGTTCCACGTTCGCCGCTTACAGTGTACATACAATTCGTGGGGCCGGGGGACACCGTGGGGAACACCACCCTGCCCCGCTCACCGGCCTCCCACAGCGGGCGCACCACCATCCCGATACGGCTTTTCCGCTTCGTACAGCGCGATCCGCGTCCTGATGCCGTCCGCCAGCGCGGGGTCCTTCTCCTGCTCGGCCCGTGCCAGCGCCCGGCGGGCGGTCAGGGCTGCGGTGTCGAACTGCTCTTTCTCGGCGTATGCCGCCGCCAGCGTGTCCAACGTGCGCGCGTCCTGGCCCCCGGAGAGCTCGATCGCCCGGACCGCGAACGCCATCGCGTCGTCGCCGTTGCGAAGGACTGCGTCCGGCGAAGTCGCCAGCACCCAGGCCGCCTGCCGCAGCGCCGCGGCGTCGTTGGGCCGCAGTTCGATGGCATCGCGCCAGTGGGCCAGCGCCTCCGCCGCGCGCCCTTGCGCATAGAGCGCGTCGCCCAGACGGAGGTGGGCCTCCGCGAATTTCGGATCGAGCTCCAGCGCACTCTGCCATTCGCGCATGGCTCCCGGCGCGTCGCCCCGCTGGCTGAAAACCAATCCCAGAGTGTAGTGCGCGGGCGCAGAACGGGGGTCCGACTCCAGCGCCCGGCGCAGTTCCACCAGCGCCTCGTCCAGCCTTCCCAACTTGGCCAGCGCGCCGCCCAGGTTGGCGCGCGCGGCGGCGAAATCCGGCTTCAGTTCGGCCGCTTTCCGGAATTGCGCAACGGCTTCCTCCACGCGGCCAGTCTGGGCCAGCAGTTCGCCCAGATCGTTGTACCCTCGCGCGGACTTGGGATCGTTCTCGATGGCCGTGCGGAGCTTGATCTCGTTGGCTTTTTGCAAGTGCGCCGCGGATTCCTCGCGGTGGCCCGTCATCAGCAGCACGGCGCCCAGGCTGCGGTGCGCTACTTCGTCGTCGGGGCTCACGTTCAACACCTCCCGCCATTTGGCGGCCGACGCCTGGTAGGATCCGGTCCTCTGCAGATACGCGGCGGTGTTGACCAGCCGGTAATAGTCGATCACCGGCCCGCCGATTTGCCGCAAGCCATCCTGCGGGATGTTCACGAACTCCGGAATGTTCACCGCGCGGTTCGCGGCGGTCGAGTTCTCGACCAGAATGGCCGGGCTGTCGCTGCCATCGGCGTCGATGTGCGTGAGATACATCTGGGTGTAGGGCGACCGGCTCTTGGACGAAAACACCATCCAGCGGCCGTTGGGCGAGAAGCTGTGCCAAGAGTTCATGCGCGTGGTGTTACAGCGCATGCGCCGCGCTTCCCCGCCCTGCGCTGGAACAATGTACAACTGGCTGTCGGGACGCATCAGCTCTCCGTTGCGGCAGCGCACGAACACAATCCAGCGGCCATCGGGCGAGACTTTGGGGAAAGTGTTACTCATGCCGTTCCCGGATGCGCCGGCGAGGGGCTCCGGCACGCCGCCGCGGCCGTTGTGGAAAGGAATCCGGTAGAGGTCGTACTTGAGTTGCAGCTCATTCGGATCGCCGGCGAATTTCGCCAGCGGCACACCCGGCGGATTGGGGTCCGTGGCCGGCGCTCGCGCAAATACCAGGTACTGGCTGTCGGGGCTCCATACGGCGCCCATCTGCACGAACCGCGGGTCGTCGGCGCCCGCGAGCGGCTGCAGCACGCCCGTCTGGCGGCTATACCAGGTCACGATCCCGCGCGCGGGATAGAACACCTGCAGAAAGCGGTAATCCTTGAAATTGGCCACGTAATAGTTGCTGGGAGGCTCGGGTCCGGCGGGCCCCATGGAAGCCGGGTTCACCGTGGTCGCCACGTACTGCCCGTCGGGCGAGACCTGCGACATGAAACCGACGCGCACCCGCCCCTTCAGCTTGCCTTCGGGCGAACTCCACTCAATCAGGTTCTGCTTGCGGATCGCCGTCTCGGGCGCAACCGGCGCCAGAAAATACATACCCCGGTTGTTCTGCAGGCCGTCCAGATCCATTCCCATCGTCTTGCCGTCGGCGGAGAACGAATGGCAGTTGGCGCACACCGGCAGGCTATCCATCACCACGCGGCTCGCGGTTTCGCCCACGTTGCGGACCCTCCAGGCGACCAGCGGAATCGCCTCCATGGCCAGGGGTTTGATCACGCCTTTCTCCAGCTCCGAGGGCATCAGCGGCACGTCGCGATAGAAGATCGGCGCGCCCACCGGGTCCCTGGAGGTGCTGAAGGGGGCTTCGCCACGCGACACAGCCTGGCCGGGAGCATCGCCGCGAAAACCGGAGATGGTCACCGTTGCGGCGCGTGCGGCCGAATTCTTCTTGATGGCCTGCCACGTCGCCGGGTCCGGCTTCCAGGAATGCGCCGAGGCCAGTTCGGGCGTGAGCCTGGGCGGCTCGTTGGTATCGGCGACGCAATCCGGATCGATTTTGCCGATGCGCATGCGCTCGCCCTTGGAGATGGCGTGAATCGCCGGCGCGCCGCCGCCGAACGAGACGTCGATGCGCCACGTGGCGACGCCTTTCGCGCTGTCGTGCCAGAGGAACGTCGGCGGCGGAATCTCGGGCGGAAAAATCGATCCTGCCTCCGGATAATCGATGGCGATCGCCGCGGCGGCGCGCGCCTGCGGCGGGCCGGGAGCCGGGCTCGCCGCCAGCGCCATGAGCAGGCCCGGCACAAGAATCGTCCGCACCGGCAAATGGGCCGTCATCGTAATCCCTCCTCAGGACCAGCTTACAGCGGGGCGCAGGCCGCCGGAGGGGGGGCGCGGGCAGTTCCGCCCCCCGGGATTCCCGGCCGAAACCGCTCCCACGGTCGCGGCTCCGCCATGGGCGCATTGATTGCTCAAGGCTTACCGAGCCGCGAGCGTAAGCGAGCGGACCTGGCGGAGGATCGGGCAGCGGCTGTTGCTGCAATGGCCTTATAGTATAGACGTACGGCGCCAGCATGGCTGCTGCCGCCATTTCGCACGTGGCCGTAGCCGTTCACGATTGGAGACTCGTGACAGGCAGCGCGCGAGGGGGTGGCAGTTGGCTCACTGGAATTCGGAGCCGGCCAAGGGGGTGGCTATGACGGGTGTGTTCGTAGCCTTACTGTGGTTGCAAGCGGCCAGCGCGATGTGGCTCGCCTTCGTCCTGCTAGTGATGTACCGGCGCGTCTATCGCGAGCTGTTTCTGTTCTACTGGTCTCTCTCCTTTGCGGTGCTGGGGCCGGTTCTGTCCTTTTCCGCCCTGCAACTGGCGTTTCAGCCCCCGTTCCCCGGACAACTCATCGCGTCGTACGTTCCGTACGTGCTCGGAATACCTCAGTTTCCTCTGGTCGCGCTGGCGGCCCTTAGCTTGCAGCCGCCCGTCCCGAGCCGGCGCCGGCAGGTGAACCTGCTGGCGGGGATCATGGCGGGCTTGCTAGCCATGTGCTTGATTACAGCCATCATGGCGGCCAATCCGCTGCAACTGGCGCAGAGCCTCCGGTTCGAAAGGCAAGTGCTGGGCGCGGCCGTCAACGCCTGGTTCACCCTGGCTTTCTGGCGGGAGCACCGCCTCGCCCGTACCGCGGGCGGCCGCGTAACGGTGTTGTTTACCGCCCTCTGGTCCCTTCACTATGTGGCGCAAGCACTCGCTGTCTTGGGGTTGCCGCCGTATCCGGGCCCGAGTTCCGTGTTCGCCAGCGTCACGGTTTCCATTCTGCCGTTTGGCGTCGCCGCCGGCATGATTCTGCTGGCTTCGGAGGCGATCGTTGCCACTACCAAGAGCTTGCGGGATAGCGAGGCACGCTATCGCACCCTGGTGGAGGCTTCGCCGGACGGCATTATCGCCAGCGATCCGGCAGGCACGATTCTGATGTGCAATCGCCGCGCGGCTGAAATCCACGGGTACGCCGACGCCGCTGAACTCATCGGAAAGCCGGGCCCGACGTTCATCGCACCCGCCGACCGGCGCCGTGTCCGCGCCACGATCTATTCGACGGTCACGGAAGGCCGGCAGGTCAGTCTCGAATGCCAAATCCTGCGTCATGGGGAGGAGCGATCCGGCGAGCTGACGGCAGCGCCCATGCGGGAAGGCGACGGCACAATCGTCGGAACCGTCACCGTCGTGCACGATATAACCGAGCGCAAGGAAAGGGATCGGGCCCTCCGCCGGGAACGCGAGTTCTCCGCGCATGTGATCGACGCCATCCCTGCCGTCTTCTTCGTGTTGGACCGCGAGGGAAGGTACGTGCGCTGGAACCGGAATCAGGAGGTCATGATCGATTTGCCTCCCGAGCGGATCCGAGGCGCCCTGGCGCTCGACAGAATCCACCCCCAGGACCGCCAGCGGGTCGCCGACGCGATGGCCGCGGTCTTCGCCAACGGAAGCGCCGAGGTCGAAGCCCGCGGCTTCTTGGGCCCGAGCCGGGAAGTGCGCCACTTCTCCCTCACCGGCCGGCGCATGGAATTGGACGGCGTGGCCTACCTGGTCGGGTGTGGAGTCGACGTCACGGAGCGCAAGGAGGCCGAGGCCGCGCGCGCGCGCTTGGAATCGCAACTTCTCCAGTCGCAGAAGCTCGAGAGTGTCGGGAGGCTCGCCGGCGGCGTGGCCCACGACTTCAACAATCACCTCACCGTGATCAATGGGTATTGCGACCTGATGCTGGCGAGCCTGGCGGCCAACGATCCCAATCGCGAGAGCCTGACCGACGTGCGCCGGGCCGGCGAGCGCGCAGCGGCCCTGACGCGCCAGTTGTTGGCCTTCGCCCGCAACCAGCTTCTCTCGCCGAAGCCGGTGTCCTTGAATCAAATCGTCTCCTCCATGGAGACCATGCTGCGCCGCCTCGTGCCGGAAAACATCGCCGTGATCGCGACGCTTGCCTCCGGGCTGGGCGCGGCCATGGCCGACACTGGGCAGATCGAGCAGGTTCTGATGAACCTGGTGGTGAACGCCCGCGATGCCATGCCGGAAGGCGGGAAGATCCTGATTGAGACGGCCAACGTGGACCTGGCGTCCGCCACGGGCGAACGCGATCACGGTGTCGGCCCCGGCGCCTACGTCACGCTGTCGGTCACCGATACGGGGACTGGCATGGATGAACGCACGCGCGCGCTGATCTTCGAACCGTTCTTCACCACCAAGGAGTTCGGCAAGGGAACCGGTCTTGGCCTGGCGACGGTCTACGGGATTGTCAAACAGAGCGGGGGAGCCATCGCGGTACGCAGCCAACCGGGGGAAGGGTCCACCTTCACCGTGTACCTGCCGCGCCTGGCGGCCGAAGCCAAGCGGGCTTCCTCCACCCCCACCGCGGAACGATCGAAACCCGGACAGGGCACCATACTGCTGGTGGAGGATCAGGACGCGGTGCGCAGTCTGATCTCGCAGGTTCTGCTGGCGTCCGGCTACCGGGTGATTGAGGCCGACAGCGGCCCGCGGGCATTGGCACTACCGGATTCCCAGGTGGGCGCCATCGACCTGCTGATTACCGACGTGGTGATGCCGGGGATGTCCGGCCGCGAATTGGCGGGGCGATTAAGCGCGCGCCTGGGGCGGCTTCGGGTGCTGTACATTTCCGGCTATGCGCCGAAAGGGGATGTGCGACCGGGCGCACTGGGGCCGGGCGAAGCGTTTCTCCAGAAACCATTCACCCCCGCGCAAATCACAGTCAGGGTGGCCGAAATTCTGTCGGCGAAATGAACGGCGCGCAGGTGTTGGCTGCGCCCGCTGGCCGCTGGGCAGGCGGCACCGCCTGCCCCACCTTGGGGCGCGAGGCCTTTGGGGGTGGTGGGGCAGGCGGTGCCGCCTGCCCAGCGGCCGGCGCGGGGCGCCGTCCGGGCCGAGTACGCTTCCGGCGACGAACCGGGGGCTTCCAGCCGGGAGAGGCCGGAGAGGCCTTTCCCCTACCGCAACTTAGCCAGCGCCGACGTGGCCAGTACAAAAAGGAACCAGGGCACCAGCACGGAACCGAGGGCACCGGCGAACGACAGCCTCTTGCCGGCGGCGGCTTTGAGGCCCGTGGCCATCAGCAGAATAGACCAGATGGTAAACAGATCCATCGACGTGGCAAACGCGTACAGGGCCTTCGAGGGGGTGTTGGGGTCCATGAAGGCGCCCAGGTTGAAGAACGGCAGCGCGTTCTCGATTGCGATGTCCTCGGGGTTTTTCAGGAATATCACCACCACTTTGAGGATTCCCGAAATCACCGCCGGCAATCCGCCGTAACAAACCACCGCGAATACCTGCTTGAACCGCATTCCGCCGGACATGATGCCGCCGGCGATCCCCAGCAGAACCGCAGCCATGATGACGTCGGCCAGCGGCACGAAGACAAGCGGCGCCGCATAGCCGCTGACAGACGCAATCTTGACCTGCATCGCTATGGCTTGCTCCTTCTGGTCCTGCGCCAACTGCTGCAGGCGGGAGTTGGTCTCGAATTGATGCCGGATCACCCGATCCCAGCCAATGCGCTGGGAAACCGCCACGGAAAAAGCCAGCGCCACCAGGATTGTCAAGATCATCGGAACAATCCAGGCAGGCCGCTGCGCAATATCCGCAAAAGTCTTCGAAGGCTCAAAGAAGACGCCGACGATGCGCGAGAATTCGTCCATTCCCGCGGGCTCGGGTTCCACTGCCGGTTGATTTTCAGGAGTCATATCCATGGCAGATTGTACAGCATTGCGCAGCGCGGTGCTCGGCTATGCCCTGTGAAGGCCGGGCCGCATTCGCGAGGCCGGCGGCCGCGCCGCCCCCAGGGTGGCCGGAGACCGTCTCAATACGGGCAGCCTGACCCGAGGACCGCGTTGACCAGCTTCTGCACATCCACCACGTTCACCACGCCATCGTGATTCAAATCGTCTACCGCCGGCTTGGCGCCGAAGGGAAAATCCCGTTTTACGGCCATCGCAGCGTCCTGATATCATCACAGTTTCGTGCGGGTTTCGCTTGCCCGCACTTGACAGGGGGGATTCGAAATTGGCTTTGGGGACAGAATCGCTCGTTTTACCGTCGGAACCACTCCTGGCTCCGCACGACCAAAAGAATCTGGAAGACGTCGGGTACATGACATGCATGACCCTGACCCTACTCGGCAACTACGCTCAGACCGGGCATTTCGGCGGGCCGCTGGCCTACACGCCGTACAACGTTGCCGTACACCTGGCTGGGCCGGAATTGGGAGGGCTGCGCTATGACTACCGCCGGCCGAAGCATCCCTATTCCGACAAGTTCATGCTGGCCGCCGGGCACAGCATCCCAACCTGCTATGCGTTGTGGATGATCCTGGGACAGGCGCTCGCGCGCCGGTTCGAATCGACCGGCGACCCGCGCTACTATGTCGATCCCAAGGTCGCCATGCTGCCCATCGACGCTCTGGGCTTCCGGCGCGGCGCGGGCGCGCTGGCCACGCTGCTCGAGGATCTCGGCCTGGCCGGCCATCCGCTGTTCGCGCAGGCGCGGGCGCGCGGCATCCGCGCCCTCTCCGGCCACGCGGAATCGACCGACCTCACCAACGACGTCAACGGCGGCCCGTCGGGCATCGGCATCGCCACCGCGGCCGGCAAAGCGGCCTTCTGGGACATCGCCGGCGCAACCGGCATCGGCGTGCCGAAGATCTTCGCGCTGGAAGGAGAGTTCGCCCTCACCGAAGGTCATGCCCAGGAGTTCAAAACCCAGGCCCTGGCGCTGCAGGTGGGCAAACGCCTGCGCGTGCTGGTTTCCGACAACAACGCGGGCATCGACGATAGCCTGTTGGGCGGCGTGATCCCGTCGCGCTACCAGGACGCCTATCGGCTGGTGGATCAGTGGACTTCGTACGGGTGGAACGTCATGGAACTCGAGCACGGCAACGACTACGGCGCCGTGCTGGCGGCGCTCAAGACCATGGACGATTGGGACGCCGCGGACCGCCGGCCGATGGTGGTGATCGGCAAGACCACCAAGGGATATTGGCCGGGCGCGGTGGATGGCAAGATTCCCGGCTTCGGCGACCAGTTGGTGGGCTACAAGAGCCATCCGTTTGCGATGAAGATGAATTCCGATTACGTCGTGGCACTGGCCCAGACTTTCGAGAAGCACTACGGCGTGGAGTTCGCCGGTATCCGGCAGGGCCCGGTGAGCGACCCGCGCGAGCGCCTGATCCAGTTCAAGACCAACCTCGACGTGGTGATGTCGCTGCTCGACCGCAACGGCCTGGGCGATTGGCTGGCGGACCGGCTGGTGGCTATCGGCGATACCGTCAAGGACGACCTGCCGCTGCGCATCGACACGCACCGCGACCCGTTCCTGGACGACCGCCTGCGCGTCGCCGAGCTTCCCGTGGAACCGCAAAAGGTGACGGTGCGGAATGCCGTCTCCGGCGCCCAGAAGGAAGTTTCCATCACGCTCTTCCGCAAGCCGGGCGAGATGGCCGGCACGCGCCGGGCGATCTCGGAAATCATCAAGTGGATGAACTACGTCACCGGCAACCGCTTCTTCACGGTGGCCGCGGACCTCTCCGAATCCATCAACGTGGAACACGGCAGCTTCTGGGGCCACTATAATCCCGAGACTAATCCGCTGGCCACGCGCCTGAAAGCCCCCATCCAGGAAGCCGGCAACGTTTCCACCGCCATCGGGCTGATCAGCCAGAGCGCTTCGGTGGACCCCGAACAGTTCGCCGGCGTATGGGCGCTGAGCGGCACTTATGGGGCGTTCACGCCGCTGATGTACACGCCGGCCCGCGTGTGGAGCCAGCAGAACCAGGACAGCCGTTTCCGCATGGGCGTGCTGCACATTCTGTCGGCGCACTCGGGGCCGGAGACCGCGGCGGATGCGCGCACCCACTTCGGCATCTTCGCCCCGCAGGTGTGGAAGCTGTTCCCGCGCGGCCAGGCCATCAACCTGAATTTCTGGGATCACAACGATGTGGCGCCCGGCTACTTCGCCGCAGCCGAGATCGCCGCTCGCGACCCCCAAGTGGGCCTCATCACCCTGGAAGTGGCGCGCCCCGATTTCCCGGTGGCCGACCGCAGCCGTTTTGCGGACACCGATCTCAAAGCCGCGGCCAAGGGCTTCTACGTGATCCGCGATTTCGCGCCCGGCGCGCCCCGGCACGGCTACGTGGTGACGCAGGGCTCCAGTTCCACAGTCAACCTGTTGCAGGAGTTGCCGCACCTGGAGCAGGCCGGAGTCAACGTCAAAGTGGTAGCCGCCATTAGCGAAGATCTCTTCGACCGGCAACCCGAGGCGTACCGCCATTCGGTGCTGCCGCCGGAGGCTTATTACGACCTCATGGTAGTTTCGACCGGCACGCGCCGCGTGTGGCCGCTGAGCGGAGTGGGTCCGCTGACCGACGCCTATTCGCTGAGTTCGGACTGGGACAACCAGTGGCGCACCGGCGGCCTGGAGCCGGAGGTAATCGCCGAAGCGCACTTAGACCCGAAGTCGATTTATGCGGCCGTCGAAAAGTTCGCGCGAGAGCGGGAACTGCGGATCGCGAGCCAGCGGGAGTTGCTGGGCGGGCCGGCTTAGCGCGGTCCGGAGCGGGCTGCCCGCGGGCTACCGGCGCAGCAGGGCGGTCTCCCCGATCAGCGTGAGCAGTTGCTCCGGCGCGACAATCTCGGTCTCCTCGCCATTGAGGAACACGGACGGCGTAGCCTCGATTCCGTTCGCGTTGCCGAACGCCACATCGCGCTCTCAGCCTGGCGCCGTTGCCGGGCCGGCCACCAACGTCCCCGTCCAACACCAGGAATCCGCCATTCCAGCCGGCGGCTGTCCACGCCACCAAGCGCTTGCCATCTGCAAGGAAGTCGAACTTGACCCCTTCCTCCATGCTCGTCAGCAGGTAGCCCGCGCCGCCGAGGCCGATTATGATCGGATCTGCGAGGTCACCAGCGTTCTTGCAGGTGCAGGAACCGACGCAATACAGGCCCCACACACAATCGCTGTCTTGGTCGCAACTTACGCCGAAGCCGTCACACCCGCATCCCTGGCCGTTGTCATACCAACTGCACTCGCCATCGTCACCGGTCTCGCCACCGCCTCCGCTGGCCACACAGTTGCCATCGGGGTCGCATTCCTCGCTCGGTGAGCAGTCGTCGTCCTCCCTGCACTGCACGCAGCAACCTTGGTCGCCAACGCAAAACTGTCCGTTACCCGGGCACGTGCTGTATTGGCAGAACCAGTCGTAGTTGGCACAGTTGCCGGAACTCGCGCAGCCTTGGCAGCCCGCGCACAGGTTGTCGTCCAGGGCGCAGGTCCCGGAATTGCAGAATTCGCAGTTTCCGGAGCAGGGGTGGGATCCGTCGCAGGCGACGCAACTGCCGTTCGAGCAAACCTGGTCCACGCAATCCTGCTCATCTACACACCCTCCACACGTGAAATTGTGGCAGAACGCCCCGGCAGGCGAGTTTGTGCAGTCGCCGCTAAAGATGCAGCTCCCGCACGTTCCGTTGACGCAGCCTTGGCCATAGGAACACTGGGAGGCGTCCCCGCACTGCGCGCACCTGGCGCTGGCGCCGCTGCCGTAGCAATGCGGCCCGAATCCGGACTGGTTGCAATCGGCGTCGCCTGTGCAGGTTCCGCAGTTTCCGTTGCTGAGGCAGCCTTGGGCGTTTTGGCACGTCGAAGCATTGCCGCAGGGTCCGGGGCGAGTGCATGTTACGATTTCGCAGTTTCCGTTGTCCGTGTTTGGTGGGCATGGGGCTGGGCAAGAGCCGGCGCCAGTGCAGTAACTGTTTCCGTTGTACTGGTACGACTGAGTGGGGTTGTCGCCGTAGTTGTCCACTATGAAGTGTCCATCTCCCGAGCACCCGGTCAAGCAGGGCTGGGGAGCGGGTAGCCTATAGGCATGAGTAAGCAGACTGCCCAGCTCTTGGAAGCCTACGAAGCTCTGCCCGAGGAGGAAAAGCGGATCTTCACCGTGGAGTTCCTGCGCCGGGCCACACCGTTCGAATCCGGTCCGTTGGACGATGGGGAAACGGCTTTGGCCGCCGATCGGCTTTTGGGCGCCCTTGAAACTGAGGAAAATGACGCCGAGCCGCAGTGAAGTCTGGCCCTTCGATCTCGGCACGGAGGGGAAAGTTCGCCCCGCCCTGGTGGTTAGTGTGGGCCACGGCGACGCCGACCGCGCCCCGATCACCATCCTCCCGCACACCACCAGCCTCCGCGGTTCCCAATACGAGATTGCCGTCAATGTCCCGTTCTTGAAGGCTGGCGCGTTCCTGGTACAGAACGTCGCAACCTATCCGAACGTAAGGGCGATTCGGAAGTTGGGAACGCTCAAACGCGATCAGTTCAATCCGGTCTTCGCCGGGCTTTCTTCGCTGGCTTGGCGACACCCGTACATAAGGCCCAAGGGACTCGCGGTTTCGCCGCGGGGGCACCCCATTGTTTGACCACAGTCCGGCGGCTCTGGCCGCTCTGAAGCTGGTGCGGCACGTAGCTTTCGGCCGAACCGATGCCGTCAGGCAGCCACGCAGGTTCGCGGCGGCGCGCCTTGGCTCACTCCTGCCGCTGGCGCTTCGGTTTCAAGTTTAGCGTTCGAATCAGGCGGAAAAGGTGGTTCGGATGCACGCCCAGAACGGCGGCCGCTTCCGTGTAGTTTCCGCCGGTCTGTTCGATGGCGCGCTCGATCAGGTCCTTCTTGGCCTGGCGCAGCCCCTCGTGGAGCGCGGTGACGGGCTGGCCCTCGGGGTGGGATTCTTCGAGGATGGTCTCCGGCAGGTCCTCCGGCAGGATGGCCGGCGTGGAGCCCAGCACCACCGCGCGCTCCATGGCATTCTCCAGTTCGCGCACGTTGCCCGGCCAGCCGTACTGCATCAGGCAGGCTTGCGCGCGGGGCGTAATGCCGGTGATGCGGCGCTTCACTTTTTCGCTGAACCGCGTGACAAAATAACTGGCCAATAGGGGAATGTCCGGGCGCCGTTCGCGCAGCGCCGGCATGCGCACCGAGACCACGTTTAACCGGTAGTACAGGTCCTGGCGAAACGCGCCGGTGCGGGAGGCCTCCTTGAGGTCGCGATTGGTGGCCGCGATCAGCCGAATATCCAATTTGATGGGACGCGTGCCGCCCACGCGCTCGAACTCCCGCTCCTGCAGCACGCGCAGCAGTTTGGATTGCAGCGTCAAGGCCAGCTCGCCAATCTCGTCCAGGAAAACGGTTCCTCCGTTGGCCGTCTCCAGCTTGCCCTTTTGTTGGGAAACCGCGCCCGTGAACGCGCCCTTTTCGTGCCCGAACAATTCGCTTTCGAGCAGCGTGTCCGCAATGGCCGCGCAGTTGATGGCGACAAATGGCTTGCCGGCGCGCTCGCTGTTGGCGTGCACGGCGCGCGCCACCAGCTCCTTTCCGGTGCCGCTCTCGCCCCAGATCAGGACCGTGGCCTCGGTCCCCGCCACGCGCGAGATGAACTGATATACCGCGCGCATGGCGTCGCTATCGCCCACCATGCTGTGCTCGATATTGATTTCCTGCTGCAGCCGGCGGTTCTCCCCAGCCAGCGATTCCATACGGCGGACGTTCTCGACGGCCACCGCGGCCACATTGGCCAGCCCGGTGACCAGTTGCAGATGGTTGGAGTCGAATTGCGCCAGGGCGGAAGCCGCATCCAGGTAAAGGACGCCCAACAGCTTGCCCTGCACATCGAGAGGCGCCGCCAGCACCGATCGCACACGCGGCCCGAGCAGGCTCTCGGCCTGCTGAAAAGCTTCCTCGCCGGCCACGTCGTTCGAGAGCACCGCCAGCCCTTCGCCCACCACCTGCCCCAGAATGGTTTGGCTCACCTGGATGGGCTGGTTGGGGCCCAGACGGCGGTCCCATCCGAACACCGCGACGAACTCTTCGGCGCCTTCTTCCAGCAGCAGCAGCGACGCGCGGTCGGCCGGCGTGACTTCCATGACGGATTCGATCACCTTGTGCGCCAGCGCCTCCAGGCCGGAGATCGAATTGATCGCCATGCTGAATTTGAGCAGGACGTCGAGGTCTTTGACGGTGCGCGCCGTGGCGGGCAGGCGGGTGTCCGCGGGGAGCGGTTTCAGATAGAGGGCGTCCTCCTTGCGCAGTACCACCGTGGAACCGCCGGGAGTCTCGCAGCGCGCGATGCGGAGGGCCGTGGCGCCGGTTTCCGGCCCGTGGAAGACGAAGACGGAATTTCCGACGCGGATCTGGTCGCCGGGCGCCAGGGCGCGGCCCTTCAGAGGGAGGCCGTTGACATAGGTGCAATTGCGGCTGTCGAGGTCGTGGATTTGAAACTCGGAGCCGGCTCTCCTCACCACGCAGTGGTGCCTGGAAACCAGCGGATCGAGGATCGGGATATCGTTCGAGGGGTCCCGGCCCACCGAGGTCTCCGGCTTGTCTAACAGGAATGCGCGGCCCTGAAGCGGTCCGCTCAAGGCATCCAGGCGGGCGGCGAGATCCGCGCCGGCCGGTTCACTGAAAGCACTCACCAGAAACGAGTATAACGGAGCACGCGGCGCCCCTTCAGCCGGGGCACCTAACCAAAACGCTAGGTGACCAAACGTATTTGGTATGGTTTCAGGCCCTAGTTTCTGACCCGGTACGTCACGCCTACATGCCTCGACGTTCTCAGCCTTTTGTTTTCAATGACGTACGGATTGTGCGCGCGGCTGGGGCCTTAGGCCGGAAGTTTGGCCAGTGGGTTGCTTTTAAGGGAAGTGTCTTAGGGCTGAGCAAAAAGAAAAGAAAGGAGACAAGGAAATGAAGATCAAGACGAACACCAAAGCGGGCAGCGTTATCTGGGGCAGCTAATCGAACCGGGCGGGTTCAGCGAGTGGGGCAATCGAAAACGTTACGAAAGGAGCCAAA
>Ga0265316_10001813_pt1 | contig 22478 bp, 14 predicted proteins | sample 4522metaG_FD_202092 | JGI IMG/M metagenome (GOLD analysis project Ga0265316, IMG submission 202092) | Rhizosphere microbial communities from Carex aquatilis grown in University of Washington, Seatle, WA, United States - 4-5-22 metaG | ecosystem: Host-associated > Plants > Roots > Rhizosphere >... | reverse complement strand
CGTTTACCGCTAACCTTACGTCTTCAACCATCTGTCCTGAATTCAGTTCAACCGACATAAACATCTTAACCCTGTCTGCCATTTCCGATATTTTTTCCGTCGGGTAGGGGAACAGTGTGATCGGCCTTAGAAGTCCGGCTTTGATTCCTTTTTCTCTGGCGACGTTTACAACTTTGTGGCAAATACGAGCTGTGAGCCCGAACGCAACCAATACATAATCGGCGTCTTCAGTCATAATTTCCTGGTATCTTACTTCATTCTTGCGGATCTCTGCGTATTTTGCCTGCAGCTTGATATTCTGTTCTTCCATCTTCTCAGATTTAATATTCAAAGATGAAAGATAATTTCTTTCCCTGTCTTTTGTCTTTCCGGTTGTAGCCCATGGCTTTGCAGGTTTTACAATTTCTCTCTTATAGAAAGTCACCTTTTCCATCATCTGGCCAATGGCTCCGTCTGATAATATCATAACCGGGTTCCTGTATTTATCTGCAAGATCAAATCCAAGGAATACAAAATCTGACATTTCCTGAACCGAGTTAGGTGCAAGAACTATAAGATGATAATCTCCGTGTCCTCCGCCTTTTGTTGACTGGAAATAATCTCCCTGGGAAGGCTGAATTGTGCCAAGCCCCGGGCCCGCACGGTTAACGTTTGCCAGCAGGCACGGTATTTCAGCGCATGCAATGTAAGATATTCCTTCCTGCATTAAGCTTATTCCCGGAGAGGATGATGATGTCATCACTCTTCCGCCCGCTCCGCCTGCGCCATAGATCATATTTATAGCGGCCACTTCGCTTTCTGCCTGTAAAACAACTCCGCCTCTTTTAGGCATTTCTTTCGCAAAATACTCAAGCACTTCCGATTGCGGAGTAATCGGGTATCCGAAATAACCGTCGCACTTAGCCTGTATTGCAGCTTCGGCAAGCGCTTCGTTACCCTTCATTAGTTTTGTTTTTAAAATTTCCATAATCTCAGTTTCCTTATTAAATATAATCCATCGCCATCAGGTCTGGGTAGGCGGGATTTGATAAAATCGTTTTTAAAGATTCTTTAATTTCTTCAGGGTCGGTTACTTTCTTTTTCTTCCCTTTTGGCGAGGTTCTGTATACCGTTATCACAGCATCAGGACACACAAGCGCGCAGTTGACGCAGCCCGTGCACAGATCGTTATCAGCTATGATATATTGGTATCCTTTTAGGTTCAGATTTTTTGATAAAGTCAAACCGTTTTCTTTACATGACTCTTTGCATAGTTCGCATCCTTTGCATTTTTCAATATCAATTACAACTTTTCCAAAAACTTTTCTTTCCTTAACCGGCTTTGCCTTTGTTGTCGCTGTGGTGGCATCCATAATTATTCGTTTTTTATTGATTCTGGAATTCGGAGAATAAACTTCAAATAGCGCTTATCTCCTTTTAATTATCAATTTTTCTATACAAATATCACATCTATGCCCCGTAAATCCTATAATTTATGTCATAACGAAACATGATATTTGTCATGATTGCATTACATAAATTACAATAGTTTACGATTCCGGTTATAACTCTTTTCGATTGAAAATGCGGTTTACTGAATGTTGAAGCCTAATGAGCGTTAGGATGTGAGATATGAGATGTGAGATTTGAGAATTGAGATTTATGAATTAAGATTTTAAAATTTGAATTCTTACTTTTGCTACTTACCTCTGCATTTTCACGTCTGCCGTCTCACGTTCTTCATTTCCACAGCGCAAGTAAACCTCCCATTATTGGAATTGAAACGAACTGGTATAAAATGTAAATGAAGAAAAGAAGTTTTGGCCTGCTTTCAAATAAGTAAACCGGAAGGACGGTTGTTACAACAAATCCGAGCCACACCCAAAATCCCGCCATGGCGCCCTGCTGAATAGTGTTAAGGTTCGCAAACTTTATAATGTGAGCAAGTAAATAAGCAAACACGAGCGAGGTCAGAGTGTTCAACACATACATAATGCCAACATAAGCCGACTTGGTATCTTCAGGCGTTTTGCCCTGCGCCTTCATCCACAGCTTTCCGAATAAATACGGCGAGTACCATAGCATACCCAGAGCCATATTTATAACTGCCGCTACTATAACAGGAACGAGATTTATTGACGGGTCAGGTATCATGTGATTTGAGATTTTTGATTTGAGATTTAAAAATCATAATTCGAAATTCAAATCTCAAATCTTGCTGCCCGACTAGGGGCCAAATAAAATTTGAGATTTAAGATTTGCGATTTCGGATTTACAAAGCATTATCTTTACAATCTCAATTCGAAAATCACAAATCTCACATCATTTTGCTGCCCGACTAGGGGTCGAACCTAGAGTCTTCCCGCCGCAGGCGGGACGTGTTGCCTCCAAAAGAACAGCGATTTTTGCTGCCCGACTAGGGGTCGAACCTAGAGTCTTCCCGCCGCAGGCGGGACGTGTTGCCTCCAAAAGAACAGCGATTTTTGCTGCCCGACTAGGGGTCGAACCTAGAGTCTCTTGATCCAGAGTCAAGCGTGTTGCCAATTACACTATCGGGCAAAAATTTAAACGAATGCAAATATTCTAAAAAAAGTGATTAATTGAAAGACAGAAAATCGTTGCTATATGCAGAATTACCACTTCCTGTTCAACCAGCTTTCGTATATAGTTTTCTGCAGTTCTGTTGGATTTTCAACTTTCTCTACTATATAATCAATACTTGGTATATTCTTAACAGTCACATCTATTTCTTTCATCTTATTATTTTTCATGACGGAAAGTCTCGCAATATCCCCCTCGTTCAGGTCGTTCATTTTTGCGCTAATAGTCGTTGAAGTTATTTTAACGTCGTTAAGAGAGTCGATCGAATCTCCTGCATCCAGTCCGGCGTCATCAGCGGGCGAACCCGGCTGAATATAAGTTATCATCATCTTATCATTCATGTCATATCCCGATATTCCGATAGCAATATTTTTTGTTTCCATCCTTTTTAGACGCAGTCCGGCGTATGCCAGGTATTTGTCCCAATCAAGCGGAGTCAGCCCATACAGGTATGAATCAAAAAACGTTTTAAGATTCTCTCCTGCAAATTCCTCACATACTCTGATGAAGTCCGAATTAACATAACCGTGATTTTTGATCGGGTACCTTTCATACATAGCCCGCATAACATCATCAAGGGAATGTTCATTGCCTGAATGATTCCTTATTTCCAGGTCGAGCAGTAAGCTGACATTTGCGCCCTTTGAATAGTAATCAGATTCTGCTATCCATTTGTTTGGCGTATTCACCCAGTACTTAACCCATGCATCAAAGCTTGATTCCGCCAGCGTTTGGATCTTGTTTCCCGGCCTGTTGAAGTCATTATCGATATTGTTCTGCAGATTCTTTATAAGATTAGTATCGTAAGCATATCCTGCTTTTAAAAGCATCAATAGCTGGTAATAAGATGTTGTCCCCTCGGCTATCCAGAGTTCTTCTGTATAATTTTCTCTTTGGAAATCATACGGGCAAATCCCGTTTGGCCTGAGACGCTTAACATTCCACGTATGAAAAAATTCGTGCGAGCATGTAGAAAGAAATCCCGCGTAACCTTGCTTGCTTTGAAATACTCTGGCAGGCACATCTATTATAAACGAGTTCCAGTGCTCGGTGCCGCCGTAATCGTTTGATGTTATGTGAAAAAGAAAAATATAATGATTATACGGGAGGTCGCCCCAGAATTCTTTATTAACCCCGACAATTTTTGTCAGGTCGCTCATAACGGTATCGGCGTTATAATCGCCTTCACCCTGAATGCTCAAAGTGTGTTTGATACCTTCAATAGTAAAAACAAAATCTTTTTGCGTTCCTATTTCAATAGGGCAATCTGCAAAATAATCATAGCTTGGCGCACTGAATGTATTTTCTTTCCCTTCCGCATTATCCAATCCGGTTGTAGTATGCCAGCCGGGATATGGATCTATTGTCAGCTCAATAGGATACTCTCTCAAATTTTCGGTATACATAAAGACCGCGCTTGGGTCTATGAAAGCGTGCTCGCGGTTTAAACCTTTTGTCCTGTCAGAAAACTCATTTGCGTACACTTTATATTTGATAATTAAACCGCCAGCTCCGGTGGTCACAACGCGCCACGTCGACTTATCCACTTTGAACCATTTCAGCTCAATTCTATCGGTACTGGCAGCGGAAAATTCCTGAACTCCCGATGCAAAATTAAATACAACATATCTTCCCGAGCGCCATATTGGCAACTTGAAATCAATGTAATCATCCTTTGAGTATCCGGATTGCGGTATAGACATTTCAACTTCGAATAAATGATTGGAAGGCTTGGGCATGCTTACAGTGTAAAAAGTATTAACATCTTTAGCGGTCAGGGAATTCGCGCTCAAAAGTATTATTACAAAAAGCGCGTTTTTTGCCCAAAAAGGAAGTTTTTGCATCATTGTCCCGGGAATTAATTTGAATTTTGGTTTATAATTAGATTCCGATGAGCAATATAAGGTTTCATTTTGAAATTAGCTCCCCCTCTCCCTCAGGGAGAGGGGGCCGGGGGGTGAGGCAATAGTAAAGTCCCAAGCTCCAGCTTGGGATTGCATGTTGTATGATATTTACACCCCCTCTGTATCTCCCCCTGATAGGGGGAGACGGTTATTTCTTAATTTCAGTTTCATTAGTGCGCTTTGGGAGTTAGGCAATAGTTTTGCTCCCCCCTCTCCCTGTGGGAGAGGGGAGAAGCCCGCCTTATGCGGGCGGGGGTGAGGCATTAATAAATAAAAATGCCCGCCAACTTTTTTGTCAACGGGCATTATTTAATTTCTTTAACTTGTAACTTTCTAACTTGTAACCTGTAACTTATTTAAACGTATTGAGCGCCTTCATATAATTCGCTCTTTCGAAAGCTCCCGGATTTCCAACCGATTTATAGCTCATGCTTCCGCGCATAATATCAAGATTCGGGTACTCGCGGTCTATCATCCACTGTTCCAAATGCTGGAGTACGGTTTTAATATGTTCAATACCGTGATTGTGCAAAGCCGAAAACATCTGAGTAACTTTCGCGCCAACCATAATCATCTTAACAACATCCTCGGCTGTATGCACGCCGCTTGTTGCAGCCATGTCAGCCTTAATTTTGCCGTAAAGTATCGCGATCCACCTAAGCGGTAATCTTAGAGACTGCCCGTTGCTGAGCTTCACGTTAGGCGTTACATCAAGAGTTTCCAGATCTATATCCGGCTGATAGAAACGGTTAAACATCACAATTGCGTCCGCGCCGTTATCATCAAGTTCTTTTGCAAAATGAGCCATCGAGCTCATGAACGGGCTTATCTTGATCGCCACAGGTATGCTTATTGCTGCTTTTACAGAGTGCAGCGTTTCGATATAAAGCTTTTCAACCTCGTCAGCGCTGGCGTTCATATCCGTTGCCAGAAAATAAACATTTAATTCCAGAGCATCGGCTCCCGCGCTTTCGATCAGCCTTGAATACTCTGTCCATCCGCCTGGCGTGCAGCCGTTTAAGCTTCCGATAACCGGAATGCTCACAGCTTCCTTTGCCTTTCTTATCTGGTTAAGATATTCATCGGGCCCCATCTTATACTCAACTTGTTCCGGGAAATAATTCGTGGCCTCAGCCTGAGTGTTGCTGTATTCCGTGGTATGGTGGAACAGCTCCATTGCTTCGTGTGTTATTTGCTCCTCAAAAAGCGAGTACATTACCACGGCGCCGGCGCCTGAATCTTCCATTCTTTTTATGTTTGAAATTTCCCTGGAAAACGGCGACGCTGACGGAACGATCGGGTTCTTTAGGTGCAAACCCATGTAAGTTGTTGATAAGTCTATTTTACTCATTTTGGCTCTATTACGTTAGTTAATATATTTCTGTAATGAATGCATCGCCCTGCTAATTTGAGGCGATGCATTCATATTTGATTAATTCTTTTTAAATGCGTTATCCCAGTCAGCGGCTAAGTCTACGTAGCTTTTCCATTTGTGGTCCACGTCGCTCTGTGCAAGCTCTATTAATACCTTAGCTTCTTCGGGATGGCTTTTTGTCAGCATGCTGTACCGCGTTTCCATATAAGCATAATCTTTCAGCTTTATCTTTGGCGGTTTTGAATCCAGCTTAAACGGGCTGATGCCTTCTGCCGCAAGCGCGGGATTAAACCTGAATAACGGCCAGTGACCGCACTCAACTGCCGCTTTTTGATTGGCATTTCCTGTCTTCATGTTTATACCATGCGCTATGCAATGACTGTACGCTATAATTATCGACGGGCCGTCGAAGGCTTCAGCTTCCATAAACGCTTTTACAGTTTGAGTGTCGCTTGCTCCCATTGCGACTCTGGCAACATATACGTTTCCGTAACTAACTGCAATGAGTCCAAGGTCCTTCTTTGGCATCAGCTTTCCGCCAGCGGCAAATTTTGCAACCGCTGCGCGCGGAGTGGATTTAGACATCTGTCCGCCGGTATTTGAATACACTTCAGTATCAAGCACCAGTAAGTTAACATTTTTACCTGATAATAAAACGTGGTCCAATCCGCCGTAACCAATATCATAAGCCCATCCGTCGCCGCCCATTATCCACACCGATTTCTTTACAAGGTAATCGGCAAGCCAGCTAAGCGTTCTTGCTTCGTCTGTATTTATCTTTTCGAGTATCTTTTTGAGTTCAACAACTCTCTCTCGCTGTTCGTAAATACCGGCTTCATCATTCTGTTTAGCTTCAAGTATATCGCCTACAAGCTTTTCGCCGATTTGCGCAGCCATTGATTTCAAAATATGGATCGCGTGTTCGTTGTGTTTATCTATTGCCAGGCGGAAACCAAGCCCGAATTCGGAGTTATCTTCGAATAATGAATTCGACCATGCCGGCCCGCGTCCTTCTTTATTTTTCGTCCACGGCGTTGTTGGCAGGTTGCCTCCGTAAATTGAAGAACATCCAGTTGCGTTTGCGATAACCGTCCTGTCGCCAAAGAGCTGGCTGACAAGCTTCACGTATGGAGTTTCTCCGCATCCGCTGCAGGCGCCTGAGTATTCAAATAAAGGCTGCAGGAATTGTGAGTCTTTAACAGAAGTAAAATTAAGCTTTCTTCTGTCTGTTTCAGGGATCTCAAGGAAATATTCAAGGTTAACTCTTTCAGTATCCCTGAGCGGGATCTGGTCAACCATGTTTATAGCCTTTAAGCGCGTTTCTTTTTTGTTCTTTGCCGGACAGATCTCCACGCAAATTCCGCAGCCTGTGCAATCTTCTACTGCAACCTGAAGCGAATAAACAGTCCCTTCGCCGAATTCTTTCCCGCGGTATTTAGAATACTTGTAAGTTTCCGGCACGTTTATCAGCTCTTTTTCGTTGTAAACCTTCGCCCTTATAGCAGCATGCGGGCACACAATTACGCATTTGTTACACTGGATACATACTTCTGTATCCCAAACCGGAACTTCAAGCGCAATGTTTCTCTTTTCCCATGCGGCGGTTCCGGTCGGATAAGTACCATCGGCAGGCAATATGCTCGTAGGCAATAAATCACCTTTACCCTCAATCATCATAGCGGTTACATTTTTCACAAAATCAGGCGCCATAGCTGAAACTGATGGCTGCATTTTCAGCTTGCTTGTAACATCCCCCGGCGCCTTTACTTCAAACAGATTTTCAATTGTCTTATCCACAGAGTCAAAATTCATTTGAACTATCTTCTCGCCTTTTTTCCCATAAGTTTTTTTAATCGCATTCTTTATCGATGATATTGCCTGCTCTTTTGGTACTATATTCGAAATTGCAAAGAAACAGGTCTGCATTATGGAGTTTATTCTGGCTCCCATGCCCGTTTCTTTTGCTACTTTATATGCGTCTATAACGTAAAATTTCATTTTCTTCTCTATTATATCACGCTGCGCGTTATCCGGCAGCGAGTCCCATGCTTTTTCCTTTGGTATCTGCGTATTGAGAAGAAATGTAGCGCCTTCTATAGCATCAGCCAGCATATCGGTCTTTTCCAAAAAAACCTGCTGGTGGCACGCTATAAAATTCGCTTTGTTGATCAAATATGTTGAGTGGATCGGTTTCGGGCCAAACCTCAGATGAGAGGTTGTCATTGTACCTGACTTCTTTGAATCATATACAAAATATCCCTGCGCATAATTATCTGTCTCTTCGCCGATTATCTTTATCGAGTTCTTATTCGCTCCAACCGTTCCGTCTGCGCCCAACCCGTAGAACTTGCCTCTGAATGTTTCCGGCGCCTCGACGGTATAAGCCGGATCAAAATCTAAACTGGTAAAAGTAACGTCGTCTTTTATACCGATCGTGAAATGATTCTTCGGCTTATCTTTATTCAGCTCATCATAAACTGATTTAACCATCGAAGGAGTAAATTCTTTTGATGAAAGCCCGTACCTGCCGCCGATAATTTTCGGGAATGTGTTTAACGTGAGCTTTCCATCGCTGTAAGATTCTGAAATAGCGTTAACTATATCAAGATACAAAGGTTCGCCTGCAGCGCCGGGTTCTTTTGTTCTGTCTAATACAGCGATCTTGCTGACTGATTTGGGCAGAGCATTCATAAAATGTTCGATCGAGAACGGCCTGTATAATCTAACTTTGATCATCCCGATCTTCTCGCCGTGCGCGTTCATGTAATCAACCGTTTCCTGAACCGCTTCCGCGCCTGAACCCATTATAATAATAACTCTATCGGCTTCGGGATGACCGTAATAATCAAATAAATTATATTGCCTTCCGGTAAGCTTTGCAAACTTATCCATTTGTTTCTGAACTATCTCAGGGCATAAATTGTAATACTTATTCACCGTTTCACGTCCCTGGAAATATACGTCAGGATTCTGAGCTGTGCCTCTTATAAAAGGATTATCTGATGAAAGCGCTCTTTTCCTGTGTTCAAGTATCAGCTTTTCATCCATCATAAATTTCATATCTTCTCTGGATAGCTCTTCTATCTTCATTACTTCATGCGAAGTGCGGAAGCCGTCGAAGAAATGCAGGAATGGAATTCTCGCTTCAAGAGTGGAAGCATGCGAGATCATCGCAAGGTCCATAACTTCCTGAATCGAGTTTGACGCCATCATAGCAAATCCTGTTGAGCGGCATGCCATTACGTCGCTGTGGTCGCCGAATATTGAAAGCGCCTGAGCGGCAATGGCTCTTGCTGAAACATGGAATACCGTTGAAGTTAATTCGCCGGCAATCTTAAACATGTTCGGAATCATCAGCAGCAATCCCTGAGAAGCTGTGAATGTTGTTGTAAGCGCGCCTGTTTGCAGCGCTCCGTGAACAGCGCCTGACGCGCCGCCTTCACTTTGTAACTCTGATACTGTTGGCACTATTCCCCAAAGATTAGGCTTATTTTCGGCCGCCCATGCGTCGCAAAGTTCGCCCATATTAGATGATGGGGTAATTGGATATATTGCGCAGACTTCATCTACGTGATATGCGACGTGCGCCGCCGCTTCATTTCCGTCTATCGTTACTTTCTTTCGTTCCAAAACTTAAGCTCCGTAATAAAAATGTTCTCAAATTTGTCTGAAATTCGGGTTTTTCTCAAATTTCATTGTTTTACTACATCAAATTTAAGTCTTTACTGACCACTTAAAAAATGATATATATCATGTTTTAATACGATTTTTATCATGATTTCAAGTTCATTAGAAATAGCCCTTTAGAACCTCCCCCAACCCACTCCATTGTAAGGAAGGAGGCGTCCCGATGATAATCGGGGTGAGGGTGGTCTAAACTTCTCAAATTGCTTAATTTTAAAACTCAAAAGCCGCATTTCACGTATATTTTAATATGCTGCAGTCATATTATGAAACTATTTTTGATTAATTTTGCATTACATTAATAACTACATGAAATTAAGATCATTTTTTTTACTTGCTATTCTGTTTTTGACATTTCTCACCGTAAAATCATATTCACAGGACAATAAATTTGACGATTTAGAGGAGAATAGATTGACTTATTTTGGAAATATAACGGCCCCTGATTTCCCGGCAGGCGACGAATGGCTTAACACTGACCATCCGATTTCTATCAAAGATTTGAAAGGCAAAATCGTGCTTATTGATTTCTGGACGTTCTGCTGTATCAACTGCATACACATAATGCCTGACTTAAAGAAGCTTGAAGAGAAATATAAAAATGAGCTTGTTGTAATTGGGGTTCACTCAGCAAAATTCCTTACTGAGCGGGGGACAGAAAATATCCGGCAAGCAATTCTAAGATATGAAATTGAACACCCAGTAATTAACGATAAAGATTTTGCCGTTTGGCAAAGCTATACCGCCAATGCATGGCCAACGCTTGTACTGGTTGACCCGCGCGGAAAAGTAATAGGTAAAACAACCGGCGAAGGAGTGTATGATATTTTTGACCCGACAATTTCATCGGCTATTCAGGAATATGATAAAGTAGGGGAGCCGCTAAACCGCACGCCAATTAAGTTTGCGCTTGAAAAAGATAAAGCGCCGAAAGCGTTGCTTTCTTATCCGGGCAAAATAGCCGCCGATGCAACTTCTCAGAGATTATTCATATCAGATTCGAATAATAATAGAATACTGGCGCTGAAGCTAAACGATAACGGCGATGAAGTAAAAGTTGAAGAAGTTATCGGCTCAGGCAAAGAGGGCAAACAGGATGGCTCGTATGCCGATGCGCAATTCTTTCGCCCGCAGGGAGTCGCTTATAGTAATGACAAACTTTATGTAGCGGATACAGAAAATCATTTGATAAGAGAAATTGATCTGACAACTAAACAGGTTAAGACTATTGCAGGAATTGGTTCTCAGTCAACAAAATATGGATTTATTAGCGGCAAAGCTGATGAAACTGCGCTTAATTCACCGTGGGATCTGATTGTAATTAACGATAAACTATATATAGCCATGGCGGGTTCGCACCAGATCTGGGTAATGGATTTGAAGTCGGGAGAAATTGGCGCCTACGCCGGCAGCGGAAGAGAAAATATTGTTGACGGCGCGTTCCAGACCTGCGCGCTTGCGCAAACAAGCGGTATAACAACAGATGGTATGAAATTATACTTTGCCGATAGCGAAGTTAGCGGTGTTCGTTCTGCTGATTTATCAGCCAATGGAAAAGTGAAAACCATTATTGGCTCAGGGCTATTTGATTTCGGCGATGTTGATGGAACCGGAACCAATGCAAGATTGCAGCACCCGCTCGGTATTGTTTATAACAGCCAGGACCAGTTATTGTATGTTGCAGATACTTATAATAATAAAATTAAAGTAGTCGACCCCAAAACCAAAGAATCAAAAACATTTTCAGGCACGGGACTTGCAGGAAACAGAGATGGAAGGGAAGATGCTCAATTCAACGAGCCCAGCGGACTTACTATTATTAACGGTAAAATATATGTTACAGATACGAATAATCATTTGATAAGAGTTATTGATATGCAGACCAAAGAAGTGAGGACCGTTAAGATTACCAATCCCGATAAGCTTATGGCAAATATTAAGTCAGATAAGAACCGCAAAATTGAAAACGCGATCAAGCTTGATGCGGTAAGCTTAAAAAGCGGCGATTCAAAAATTAAATTCAATTTTAAATTACCTGAGGGATATCATATAAATCCGGACGCGCTGCCGGAAGTAAGCGTTTGGTCGGATGAAAAAACCGGCGAACCGATTGATAATGAGATCAGTACGGCTGTTTCAATGTTTGAAGTGCCTGTTAAAATTAACAGCGCTAACGGAAAGCTTAACGTGGAAGTGCTGATATATTATTGCGATACCGAAAACGCAGGCATATGTAAATTCCGAGACCTGTTTTTTGAAATACCTGTTACAGTCGCATCCTCCGGCAACGATGCAGTTGATATAAATTATACTTTGAATTAAAGAAAGTTTATCCCCGCGGAAGCGGGGATCTTTGCTTGTCATTCCCGACCTGATCGGGAATCTAGTGAAAGATCTTAAAAATAGTTCATTTTCTAGCCCTACTAGATTATTATCTGCACTATTCCCCGCCCGTTATTGTTTTTAGCAAATACATTCCTCCCGGACTTATAGCATACCCCACTTTATCATTTACGAAGAATATTGAACCTAGCGCCGGGGGGTATAATGCAATCCATGTATTACCATTATCTTTTGATACTCGCAGTAAATTATTGCTTAACTCAAATTGTATACTGTTCTTAATAATTGGATCCTTTTTCGGGAAATAATTTTGATATTCATTTTCATTCCCGATACGTTTTGTATTCCAATTTATCCCGCCATCAAAAGTTGTAAACAAATATTGAACGGAGTAAAAAATATCGATATCCAAATTAGTTGAGTAAGCTCTTAGATAACCAGTATTCTCATTTTCGAAATATATTGCAACATATTGATAGGCAGGCATTAGCTGGCTGATCCATTCTCTTCCTGCATTAGTTGTTTTGTAAACAGGACCATCGCCAACAACGTAACCTGTATTTGGATTAATAAAAAAGACAGAACGTAAATATTTGTTATTTTCGGTAAGCTGTGTTTCCCAGTTTAATCCTCCGTCCGATGTATGCAAAACAATTCCATTTTTGTAGTTATCAAGATGCTCTTTGCCCTTCCCGCCCACTACCCATCCGTTATTTTCGTCAACAAAAAATTCATTTATTAAAAAAAATGTTGAATCAAATAATAAAATTTTCCAATTTCGTTTTTCAAGATTTAAATATTCGATTTCTCTTTTAGCGTAGATATCGATAGTATCCTCCAAAACTTCTTTGGTCCTCATTACAAAAGTAAAAATGCTATCGCTGTGTAAAGGGAATTCAATCGTCATTTCGGTATCCGAATTGCCAATGTACGATGCGTGAAATATATGAACGCCATTAGGTACGCTTGCAATTTGACATAATCCAAAATCATCTGTACCGCATATAAATTTTGTTCCCTGAATTTTTATTATAGCGCCTGCAAGAGGTTCATAATTATTATCCAAAACCAAACCCTTAAATGTATCGTTCTGGGCGATGCCGATGGTTGTAATTATTAATAAAAGTGTGAAGAAATAAAGTCTCATAACCTGAACTTTAATTACTCTAAAATTATCAGATGTATTTTAGTAAGTAAAGGCAAAAATTAGATTTTATAAAGGACTGATTTCTCGAGCCCTTATTATCTTTTCGAATATGCTTTCAATTAATTGATAGATTGTTTCATATCTTAAATTCCTCCGTGTTCTCTACCGCCTATGGCGGTACGCAGTGCGTACTCTGCGTGAAACTAATCTCAAGTTGTAGAAAGAAAACCAAGATTCCTCCCGATAAAATCGTACGCCGTTGTTGGTGTTCGCCAGCCGTTGTTGGTGCTTGCCCGTCTCTGAAGGGTTATCACCAGCAACCTCAGGGCATCCAAGAGATTTTCCCCCTTTTCCCGTACATTTCTTCATAAATTTAATACCCGTAATTTTGTATTAATGAAGACTCTCGTAACCGAATCAATCAAAAAAGCCGCATCGTTCATAAAAAAAGGGGAAGTTGTCGCATTCCCTACAGAAACCGTTTACGGACTTGGCGCAAATGTTTATGATATAGAAGCCATCAAAAAAATTTACACCGCAAAAGGCAGGCCGTTTGATAATCCTTTGATAGTCCATGTTGCTTCAAAGAAAGATATTTTAGTACTAGCAAGCGAGATCCCCGAATTAGCAAAGAATATAATCCGCGATTACTTTCCCGGTCCCATAACTGTGATACTTAGAAGAAATGAGCTTATTTCAATGCTTGTTACAGCGGGACTCGGCACCATAGCAATCCGCATGCCTTCATCAAAGGTCGCGCTTGATTTTATTAAAGAGTGCGGCGTGCCCATTGCCGCGCCATCGGCAAACTTATCAGGCTCGCCATCTCCCACAAGCTATGAACATGTGCTGGAGGACTTTGACGGAAAGATCCCGTGCGTGCTGAAGGGCCCTAATGCAAAACACGGACTTGAATCGACCGTAATTGATTGTTCATCAGGCATTCCGCATATTTTAAGACCCGGAGTTATAACTTTAGAACAGCTTAAAGGATTGAATGAAAGAGTGGCTTACCAGGCAAGAACCGGAAAGATAAAAAGTCCGGGGCAGAAGTATAAACATTACGCTCCTAAAGCAAAAGTGATATTGCTCCCGAACGGAAGCAAAGAATTGCCTGCATCGGATTCTAAAAAACTCAGAGCATATATTGGAATTTCGCTTCCTCTGAATTTAGATGGAATCGCTTCGGTCAGGATTTGCGATGATATGAATGACTATGCCAAAAATCTCTTTTCTTACTTCAGGCAATGCGATCGGGAAGAAATGAAAATTATTTATGCTGAAAAGGTTTCTGAGGAAGGTATTGGCCTGGCGATAATGAACCGGCTGCAAAAAGCGGCAAAATGATTTGAGAATTGTGATTTGCGATTTGAGATTTAATAATTCTCAATTCGCAAATCTTAAATCTCAATTCCCGTTGAACCATCTTCTCACAACAAATCTCTCTCCGCTTCCGCTGTTATAGTCATTTACCGGTGTACGTGTGCTCATTATATGTTGAATTGTCTCCACCAGATCAGTTTTCACTACGCCACCTTTAGATAGTCCGCTTTGAATAGCTGTCTTTTCATCATAAACATAAATCACATGTCCATCCCAAACCGTCATATCCAGAGGCTTTACCTTAGCCGCGATTTCTTCAGCGGTGAGTCCTTCAATTTCAACTCCATTGCCGTAGTTTATCAGTTTGCTTGTGTTGCGTTCAGTGTATCCGTTTGTTGCCTGGTACATAAGTCCCGAGCAATCGCAGCCGCGCAGGCTCCATTTATATTTTAAATCGTCCGAAATATTTCCTTTCGGAGGATAATATTCCAGCAGTTTATCTATTCCGCCGATATAATCGCCGCCCCAGCAGTACTTTTCGCCAACGGCTCTGTCAAGAAATTTATAAATATCAGCTTTTGACGGGAGCTTTGTTTCCCGGGGTTTTGGCTGTTCGGTTTTAACTTCAACAAATCTGCTGTCTATAAACAACAACGAGCCGTACTGGTATTCATCGCATTTGCAGTTATATACCTTGTGGTCGCCGTAATCATATTCTCCCAGCAGTTCAAACACGGTTCCGGGCAGCGCTATGAATTCCATTTCGCGGATTAGTCCCTGGTTATCGGTTCGTATCGTCATTCCGTCGGCGCCGCCAAATACACCGGGGAAATCCGGACTGTTCAAAACGGGCGTAGGCTCCTTTGCCACTGCCCACAAATCCTGTGCGGCAGAAAATTCAGTAAGTGCAATCATAAGTATGGTTAATAAAATAATCCTTCTCATTATTATTACAATAATATAGTTACGCCTTGTTCCCGCATGCCTGCAGCAGGCAGGCGAAAGCGGGAATCCAAATCAAAGAGCTCTATGAAAGAGCTACAATATACGGAATAAATGTCAATATTCTTTTTTTGAGTAACTACAGTCACAATAATATCTATTTTAGCATTAAGAGTAAACTGTTAAAAATGATTTATAAAGTTGCCATAGCTCTAGTTTGTATTATGTCCTTTTCTTCTGCAACTGCCGCGGGTAAAAATAGGATTCGATTTAAGATTTCCGTTGAACTAGCTAAAACGGAATATAAAGAATTCGAGCCAATTGATATACTTATAAATTGCAAGAACGCTGGTTCAATTTCCGATAGTTTATTCAGTTTTGATTTTAATTTCTTTAATGGATATATGCGATGCTGTTTAACAAATGAAAATGGAGTTGAATTCAAAAGCAAAGATATAACCAGAGATTTGATCTTGGGATTTCGGCCGGATTGGATTCTTGCTCCTGGCGACTCGATGTTATTCAACCAGGAAATTAATACTTGTGGAAATATTTTAAATAAAAGCGATAGTTCTTATTTTACTGGATATTTTTTACCACCAGGAAATTACACTGGATATTTGTATTGGAATCAAACTTATAGAACATGGTTATCTGATGGGATAAGAGGTTTGGATGCCGAATCGATTACAAAAAAATCAAACGAGTTTCATTTCACGGTATATTCTGCAGATGCGTATGATATGCAGGTTTTGAAGAAAATGAAAAATAGCGGAGTGGATACAGTTTTGAATCAGCATCAGTTTAATGAATACAAAGAATATATGTATAGAGAAAGATTCCGGAATATTTACATCTCACAGGAAGACACTGTTTCAAAAACCAAAGCCATGATGGATTTTATTAATGATTATTTTTCTTCTTATCCTGATTCATATTATTGCTTGAATTATATTTATCGGTATATCATTTTCGAGTCTCCGAAAGATGAAATCGTCATAGAAAGTAAAATAAACGATCTGGTTGAAAAATATAAGGGTACAATAATCGAGAGATACTTGAATAATCATTTAATAAGGTCCGATCTCATCAACGGCATAATGAACGATAAATTTGTTAAATTTTGAAAATGGAAAATGAACCTAATAAAACGAAGTCAAATTGGAAGAGAATTGGCTTTGTTCTTTTCATTACTTTCATTTCCCGTCTCTATCACATTACATTTCCAGTCCTTGGATGGCACTCGTGGCGGCAATCTGATACGGCTTCTATTGCGCGGAATTTCTTTGAAAATGGATTTAATATTTTATATCCGCAGGTAAACTGGGGCGGAACGGGGACGGGTTACGTTGAAGCTGAATTCCATATTTATCCTTTCATAGTTTCCCTGTTATATGCCGTTTTTGGCGTCAACGATTTCTGGGGTAGAATTGTATCTGTTATTTTCTCGGTTTTAACTGTTTACGGCGTCTTTATACTGGTAAAGAAATATATGAATGAGAGCGTCGCCTTTTGGTCTGCGTTGATATATGCAATCATTCCTCTAAATATTTACTATGGCAGGGCATTCATGCCCGAAAGCTCATTGCTTATGTGCTCTGTTTATTCAGTATACTTTTTCTCCGAGTGGCTTGACAAAGAAAAAGTGAAATACTTTGTATTGGCAATTATTTTTACCGCATTCGCAATTTTAATAAAGCTTCCTGCTCTTTACTTAGGATTGCCCTTATTGTTTCTTGCATACCAAAAATTCAAAGCCAAATCATTTTTAAAACCTGCCTTGTGGATATTTGTTATACTGGTAATTATTCCTGTAGTATTGTGGTATTATCACGCGCACCAGCTATTCATTAATAACGGAGTATCATTCGGCATATGGACCTACGGCAGCGATAAATGGGGGATGTTTGACCTGCTTCTTAAACCATCATTTTACAACGACCTGTTTTTGAAGAGCATCGCTGAACGGCATTTAACTTACCCCGGCTTTATTCTGTTAATAATTGGTTTATTCATTAAAAGAAAAAATCCGGCCGAAAAATTATTTGATTTCTGGCTGCTGGCTGTATTGATTTATTTTCTAATAGTCGCGCAGGGGAATCTGGCGCAGGAATACTACCAGCTGCCTTTTATTCTGCCCGCCGTAGTTTTTATCGGTAAAGCCCTGGATTGGTTACTTCCTTTTGGCAAATTCAAAGAAGCCTTTAGTATGAGTAAACTCAAGTCATCATTTGGAGTTTTGTGTTTAGTTATGATCTTAGTCTTAAGTTATTTGCGTGTTGCCCATACAATGGGCGGGGAAAACCCGGATTCATCGGTCTTCAAAATGGCAAACGACATCAAGCTGGTGACTCAAAAAAATGATCTGATCATAACCGTATGCGACGGCAACCCGGTCTATCTGTATCATGCAGATAGAAAAGGGTGGGTTGCGCCCCCGGGCGTATTGGATGAAAAATTCATCAATGAACATATTAAAGACGGAGCCAAAGTTCTGGCCGGCGAGAAAAGCTTCTTTGAAGGCGGCAAGTTGCCTGATTCTCTCCTCAAGATATTGAACAAATATAAGATCATACATAATGATGAGCGCTATTTTGTGGTTCTTTTGAAACCGGGCGATTAATACTGAGAATCCTGCCCGCTCAATATCCCAATACCCTTCTTTTATCAATTTTATAGCTTTTTAATACGTAATCCTACATTCGTAATTTCAAATCGGCTTTTTCCCTGACTTTTTCTTTTCCTCATTTTTTCGTAAATTTGTAATTGATTTAAGGTTTTATTTAGCCATTTATTCAAAGAATTTCATTAAATTAATTATATAATTTTAAAGGAGAAAACAAAATGTCTGTTGACGTAGAAGCTCAGATAAAAGAGGCAATTGTAGAAAAGCTTGGTGTTGAAGAATCTAAAGTAACGCCAACAGCTTCGTTCATTAATGATTTAGGCGCTGATTCATTGGATACGGTTGAACTAATCATGGAACTGGAGAACAGGTTTAATATCCAGATCCCGGACGAAGACCAGGAAAAAATACAGACCGTAGGCGATGCTATTACCTATGTTAAGTCAAAGATATCATAACAAAACCGCAAAGTAATGAATAGACGTGTTGTAGTTACGGGTGTCGGCGTTGTTTCGCCAATTGGAAACAATGTAGAGGATTTTTGGAAGAATCTTTTAGCAGGCGTTAGCGGCGCGGCCCCAATCACATATTTCGATACGACTCATTTTGATACGAAGTTTGCATGCGAGGTTAAAAACTTCGACATTCTTAATTTCATAGACCGCAAGCTTGCGCAGCGCGTCGACCTGTTTACTCAGTTCGCGCTGGCGGCTTCGGATATGGCTATAAAAGATGCGGGAATTGATTTCTCGCAGGTTGATCCCTACAAAGCCGGAGTTGTTTTTGGCTCAGGTATCGGGGGAATGTGGACATATCAAAAAGAGCAGACTAAACTTTTTGAGAAGCAGGGCAATCCTGACAGGATCAGCCCGTTTTTTATCCCTATGTTAATCGCTGATATTGCGGCGGGAAGAATTTCGATGAGGCACGGACTCAAAGGTCCGAACTATGCGACAATTTCTGCCTGCACAACTTCGGCGCACTCGGTTGCTGATTCGGTTATGCTGATCCAGCGCGGAAATGCCGACGTGATGGTTACCGGCGGCTCAGAGGCGGTTATCTGCCCGATGGGTGTCGGCGGCTTTAATGCAATGAAAGCGCTTTCAACGCGCAATGACGACCCGACAAAAGCATCCCGCCCGTTCGATAGGGATAGAGACGGCTTTGTTATGGGCGAAGGCGGCGCATCTTTGGTGCTTGAAGAGATGGAATATGCTATCGCAAGAGGCGCAAGGATCTATGCTGAAATTGCCGGTATCGGCCTGACTGCCGATGCGCATCATATCACGGAACCTGATCCAACAGGCGGCGGCGTTGTTAACGCTATGCGTTTCGCGCTTGACGACGCGAAGCTGAATCCATGGGAGATCGACTGCGTTAACGCTCACGGCACTTCCACTTATTATAACGATAAGGGAGAGACCGAAGCTATTAAGCAGGTATTCGGCGAGCATGCATACAGAATCCCGGTGCATTCGGTAAAATCGGAAGTAGGACATTTACTTGGCGCGGCCGGAGCTATTGAATCTATTGTTGCGGTTCTGACTATCAGAGACGGAGTTGTTCCTCCGACTATTAATTATGAGAATCCTGACCCGGCATGTGATTTGAACTATGTTCCAAATGTTGCGCTGAAGAAAGAGATAAATACCGTGATGAGCGATAACTCGGGTTTCGGGGGCCATAACACAGCTTTGATTTTTAAAAAGTTCGTTGAGTGATAAAAAATTATGTTCGGCGTACTTAAGACCCTAAGGAAATTCCTGCCAATACTTGGAAGGAAAAAAGATGATGACGGATATGCTCAGATAGCATCTTTTGATTTTAAGTCATTCCAGGATAGTATTGGTTATGAAATAATTCATAAGAACATTTTCATTAATGCTCTTACACACCGGTCATTTATAAAATCCAAAAATGTTAACGGGCTAAAGCTGTCTTCGAACGAGCGCCTTGAGTATCTTGGCGACGCTATCTTAGATTCAGTTGTGGCCGAATATTTGTATAAGAATTTCCCCGAATCAGAAGAGGGCGATCTCACAAAGTTCCGATCAGTGCTTGTGAACCAAAGGTTCCTTGCCGAACGGGCAAAGGAAATTGTGCTTCAGCATTACCTTCTTGCCGCGCCAACCGCTCTAAAATCAATTGAAGACGGTTATGATACAATATTATCCGACGCTTATGAAGCGCTGGTAGGCGCGATTTTTATGGACAGGGGATACGATGCCGCTAAGGAATTCCTGAATGACCAGATATTCAAAAAACTTGATGTAAAGTGGCTTAACCAGTTTGATGAAAACTATAAGAGCCGCCTTCTGGAATACACGCAGGCGAATACCGATTTTGTGCCTGAGTATAAGGTAATAAACCAGGAAGGCCCGGAACATAATAAATTATTTACTGTTGAAGTCTCTATAAATAACATGGCGCTCGGTATCGGAAAAGGACGCACTAAGAAACAGGCCGAACAGGAAGCAGCCAGCAACGCCTTTAAAAATATTGACGTTATCGAAAGAGAAGGCTTAAAGAAAAAGAAGAAAGAAAAGTAAAGAATCAGATGCCTCACCCCTCCATGAGTCTACTACTCGTTGAGTTGTAGACCTAACCCCCCTCTCCATGTGGAGAGGGGGAAACCCGCCTGAGGCGGGCGGGGGTGAGGTAAAAACAAACAATACAATTCCCGCCGCCAGAGCGGCAAAATAATAAACGTAGGATTAGAAATTGAGTAAAGATAGTTTCGAAGATAATTTTGAGAGCAGGCACATAGGTCCCGCACATAGCGATTTAAAAGATATGCTGAAAGCAATTGGAGTCGATTCACTTGACCAATTGATACATGAAACAGTTCCGGAAGCGATCAGACTGAAAACTGAGCTTAATATGGGAGAAGCAATTAGCGAGCCGAACCTGCTTAAGCTATTCAAGAGTTATGCAGGCATGAATAAAATATTCCGCTCATTTATCGGGTGCGGATATTACGGAACATATACGCCGTCTGTTATTTTAAGAAATATAATGGAAAATCCGGGTTGGTACACACAGTACACGCCTTACCAGGCGGAAATTTCACAGGGCAGGCTTGAAGCGCTGCTGAACTTCCAGACTATGATAATCGATCTCACAGGTCTGGAAGTTGCAAACGCATCATTGCTTGATGAAGGCACAGCCGCCGCTGAAGCAATGCACGTATTTTACGCAGCACGCAAGGCTGATAAGAAAAACGCGAACAAATTTTTCGTTTCAAAAGAATGTTTCCCGCAGACGATTGAAATTCTGAAAACACGTTCTGAGCCGATTGGAATTGAACTGGTTATAGGCGACCACAAAACCGCGGAATTGACAGACGATATTTTTGCTATGCTGATCCAATATCCCGCCGCCGATGGCGAGATATATAATTACAGGGAGCTGATTGATAAAGCGCATTCCAAAGGGATAAACGTAGTTGTTGCGGCTGATATACTCAGCTTAACCATGCTGACGCCTCCGGGAGAATTTGGGGCTGATATAGTTGTTGGCAATACTCAGCGCCTTGGAATCCCTATGGGATTCGGCGGTCCGCATGCCGCGTACTTTGCATGTAAAGATGAGTTCAAACGTATCATCCCCGGCAGAATAATTGGAGTGTCGGTCGATAAGAACGGAAACCGCGCTTTACGTATGGCTTTACAAACCCGCGAGCAGCATATCAGGCGCGAGAAAGCCACAAGTAATATCTGTACGGCGCAGGTTTTACTCGCAATAATGGCGGGTATGTACGGCGTTTATCACGGTCCTGCAGGAATTCTGAATATCGCCAAACGCGTTCACAGCTTTACAGCGCTGCTTGATAAGAACCTGAAACAGCTTGGTTATGACCAGCTTAACAAATATTATTTTGATACGCTGAAAGTTGATCTGGGCGAAAATGCGAAAGATGTAATCGACGCTTTCAAACTGAAATTTGAAGCTGTAGGCGTTAATCTAAGATATACTTCAGACAGGTATATCGGAATTTCAATAGATGAGACAACTGAACTTAAGGACCTTGAAGATATTATTGATATATTTGCCGAAGCCGAAGGCCCGGCAAGCCATATTAAGCTTTCGATGAACGGCTCATCCAACCAGTTTCCTAAAGAGCTGGTCAGAGAATCCAAATTCATGACCCATCCCGTTTTCAACTCGTATCATTCAGAAACTGAAATGATGCGTTATATAAAGAAACTTGAGAACAGGGACTTATCGTTAAACGTTTCTATGATTGCGCTTGGTTCATGCACAATGAAGCTGAATGCTGCAACCGAAATGATACCGGTAACATGGCCGGAATTCGGCAACCTGCATCCGTTTGCTCCATTAGAACAAGCAAAGGGATATTTAGAAATATTTAAAGGACTAGAAGATTCGTTAAGCAAAATAACCGGTTTCCCGGCGGTATCACTTCAGCCCAACTCAGGCGCGCAGGGCGAATACACCGGGCTTATGGTTATACGCGAATACCATAAATCAAAAGGCGAGAGCCACAGGAATGTTGTACTGATTCCTGCATCCGCTCACGGAACAAATCCTGCA
>Ga0265316_10001811_pt1 | contig 22484 bp, 16 predicted proteins | sample 4522metaG_FD_202092 | JGI IMG/M metagenome (GOLD analysis project Ga0265316, IMG submission 202092) | Rhizosphere microbial communities from Carex aquatilis grown in University of Washington, Seatle, WA, United States - 4-5-22 metaG | ecosystem: Host-associated > Plants > Roots > Rhizosphere >... | reverse complement strand
AGACGCAGGCAAATCAATACGATACTACTCTTCCGGGCCACCTGCTTCACCAGTGGGACGGAATAAACGGAATAACAGGGATATTGTTCTTCGATTTCGGTAAATACAGAATGCTTCCGAGAAAGAACACCGACTTTGGAAGCGTAATAGGCATTGAGCCCATAAGCGAAGTGGCAACAAGTTTCTGGATAAAGCAAAACTATCCGAATCCGTTCAACCCAATTACTCAGATCGTATATAATATTCCGACAGACGCTGAAGTAACGCTTAAAGTATATAACGTGCTTGGCCAGCAGGTCAAAACATTGATCAGCGGCGTGCAGGTTCGCGGAAAGTACAGCGTACCGTTTGACGGCACAAATCTTGCTTCAGGTTTATATTTCTATTCAATTGATGTTAACGGATTAAACGGGCAGACATACAGGCAAGTAAAGAAAATGGTGCTCGTAAAATAAATTATCGCCTCACCACGTCCTAACGCCTGCCTGCTGCAGGCAGGGACACCCCTCTCCTATGGAGAGGGGAAAAGAGGCAATAGACAGAAGGTTAGGAAAAAAGTTTCAAATTTTTTTATTTATAAATTACAGTAATTTCAAAAAACAATTTATAAGATATCGAATTATTTATACAACCTGATCATTTGCTGAAATCCAAATTATACAAGATACTTTTGCTTTCGCTTGGCTTTGTATTAATACAAAGCTGCAGCGAGCTTCCGACTGGCGTAAAGATAAACCAGCCGCCTGAAACATATCTCTCGCTTTTTCCTGACAGCATAATAAGCCCGCAAAAGACTAAGATAAAAATTTCATGGTGGGGCGATGACCCTGACGGGATAGTAGCGGGTTACTATTTTTCATTCGACAGCTTAAACTGGACTTTCACTACTCATAATGACAGCACTTTCCAGTTAGCGATAAACGGACTGGATAGTACTTTCAGGTTTTGGGTAGCAGCGGTTGATAATAAAGGTTTACGGGACCCAACCCCCGCATCTAACCGGTACCCGGTTGTTAACTCTCCGCCTTCGGTGAGTTTTAATACAGGCACCGATATTCCGGATACTACATTTACGGTCGCAAGTTTTGCATGGACGGGAACGGATCCGGATGGTGATAATACCGTCAGATATTATTACTGGTCGCTTAACGATACTGTAAATTGGCATAGGATCCCTGCTTCAACAACAACTATAACGCTTAGGCAGGATAGCGGTATTGTTCCTAATTCAAAGAATATTCTTTATCTTAAAGCTCAGGATATTGCCGGCTCATATAGTCCCATTGTCCGCATGCCTGATACAAACAAGACATGGTATGTTCGGGCTCCTGTCGGTAATTATCTGCTGCTAGCCGATTATTTCAAAACTGCTCCAACCGATCTGCAGGCTGCATTAACATTTTACAGTACAGCTTTCGGAAATACTCCATATAGCATACTTGATATTAAGGTAAATAATGGAGGCAACATTCCGAAGATCGTCAATCCCATGTTTATCGAAACGCTTAAGCTTTTCAGGTGCGTGATATGGGTCGCGTGGCGGGGAATAAACACAGGGGATAACGCCAATTTCGATCTAGCGCAGCAGTCTCTCCCCTATTACCTTCTGGCAGGCGGAAAAGTTCTTTTCACTACGGGGTTCCCTGACCAGATTTCGGCTCCCGATATAGTAAGCTTTGCTTCTATAGACAGTGTTTCGAATAATGAATACAGCGGCTTTACTACCGACTATCCCCTTATAGTTGTTGATAACGCTTATGACACATTATATACAGGTTCGCAGATTCCGCAGACTTTTAATATAGACCGTATGAGAGTTTTGTATCCTACGATCGGAACTCATACAATTTATAAAATGCAAAATCCTTCAAACGGCAGTCAAACGGGAGTTATTTGCATAAAGGATACCGACCAAAACCCGAGAATTGTATTTATGTCAGTAGCTTTGCACAGGATGAATTACACCGGCTCCGCTGTTAATTTCTTCAGACACATTACACAAGTAGATTTTGGAATAAGATGAGATGATAAAATATTTTACGATAATATTATTCATTTTCTTTTTATCCGTTACGGCTGCTTTCAGCCAGACAGGTTCCATAAGCGGCACAGTGAAGGATTCGGCCGGCGCGCCGCAGCCTGACGTTAATGTAAAGATAAAAGGAAGTTACAAAGGTACGGCGACAGATGTTGACGGTAAATACTCATTAACAGGTCTAAACGCCGGAGATTATACAATTGAAATATCCTCCGTTGGATTTAAGACGGTTGATTATACCGGGATAAAAGTCAAAGAGGGCGAGAATACGCCGCTTGAAATAAAGCTTAACACAACTTCATACAGCGTTGGCGAAGAAATATTGGTTGTTGGCGACCGTCCCTTGCTTGATATTGAACAGACCGAAAGCAAGCACGTTGTAACAAGCAAAGATATTGAAGGAAAAATTGTTGAAAACGTTATTGACGTTGTAAGTCTACAGCCGGGTGTTATAAAGCAGGACGACGCTTTGTTTATAAGAGGCGGCAGATCGGATGATAACGCTTACCTACTTGACGGCGTTTCAGTGCAGGACCCGCTTGCAGGCACGGGTTTTGGCCTGCAAATTTCATCCAACGCGCTTGAAGAAGTTGAAGTTATAACTGGCGGATACAACGCTGAATATGGACAATCGACTTCCGGCGTAGTGAATGTTAAAACCAAAGACGGAGACTATAATAAATACTCGCTGGGGCTTACATATAAAAAAGATAATCTTGGATTCAATAAGAACTGGACATCGAATTTCAATACAGATCTGCTTGAAGTAAATATAAGCGGGGCAGAACCTATTACTAAATACCTGCTGAAGAATTTGTTGAAAATGAAAATACCGGGCGATATTACTTTCTACGGTAATTTCACTATGAACATTTCAGATGGTCCCCTTTCTGTTCCAAATGTATTTAACGATCCCTACACTGTCACAGGCTATAAGGCTAATCAGCTTGTGTCTTCCATTTTTGGCGGAACAAAATTTGCGCCGCGCCAGGATAATAACTGGTACTGGCTCGGGAAAGTCACCTATAAGATCAAACCGAACATGAAAATTCAGTATTCATATAATGAATCGGTTGCGATTAACCAGAACTCTCAGAGCCTGCAGACCAATCTTGAGTTCGTCGAGCCTTCGCCGGGATATCAATACCCGTTTGAACAGATCTTAGATAATGCCAATACATATACTCATTTAAATATTTTTCAGAGCCTTACCTGGGAGCATGCTATTGGCGCAAAAACTTTATATGAAATTAAACTCAGCAAATTCTTCACTGAGTTAAGAGCAGATGCAAACGGCTTGAACTGGGACCAATACCAGCAGCCGCAGGATATAGTAAAGCCGCCGTTCATTTATTATGGCACAGGCGATACTAACAATCCCTATGGCATAAGACCGGGAGACGGATTCTATGACGTAGGCAATGCCGCAACATGGCATGACCATTATGTAAAAACCTATAGCCTCAAAGGCGACCTTTCTGAAAACTTCAATCTTAAAAATAGCTTTAAGGCCGGTTTTGAAAGCTCGTTCCAGGAGATGCAGCTTATAGATGTGTATGAACCTTGGGTGGGAACATTCGGGCTCAATAACGATGAATATAAAGTATTCCCTGCATTTGGCGACTTATATGCGCAGGATAAAATTATTTTCAAGGGCATGATATTGAATTTCGGGCTCAGGTTTGACTACTGGTTCCCCGGAAAACTTGTAGATGATGCGATTAAAGACCCGAACGCCGTAACAATACCTCAGCAGGTAAAAGATAATTATATGGCAGATACTTACAACTTCTTTGGCAGAAGGTGGAAAGGAAGACTTTCCCCAAGGGTAGGTATCTCGCATCCTATTACCGATAACCAAACGTTGTTCTTCAGTTACGGGCATTTTTCAAAGAGGCCAAACCCGCAATTTGTATATGCAAAGATAGCCAATGTTAACGCGCTTTCATCATTTCAAAAATTCGGCAATCCTGATCTTAATCCGGAGACCACAGTTTCGTATGAACTGGGCGTAAGAAACCAGTTTACAAGCAATGATGTGTTCACAGTCACGGCTTATTATAAAGATATTTACGATTACGTAGCCACTGTTTCGGCTAAAATAAGCGACCCGCGATTTGCCGGCGAGAGCTTTATCACTTATATCAACCAGGATTATACTAAATCACGAGGCATTGAAATAGATTACAGGAAAAGAGTCGGCAATTGGTTTAACGGCGACGCAAATTTTACATATTCAATTGCGACCGGCAAAAGCTCATCGGTCGACCAGGGATACCTTGTCGCAACCGGCGGCGCGTTTGAAACTATCGGCGAAAATTATCTGAGCTGGGACAGGCCAATTCAGTTCTCAGTAAATGCCAGCTTCTACTTCGAAAAAGGAAGAGGCCTTTTCGGATTTGCCAAAAATATCCTGGATGATTTTGCAATGAAGGGAAGATTATTCTTTGAATCCGGTATGAGATATACGCCGCAGATATTAGACGGCTATCTGACAAACGGCCGGCCCGAATATACATCGGATGTAAATAACCCGTATTCAAAGATCGGTTCCGATTGGTTCTGGGTAGATCTCTCTTTTGAAAAATACTTCAAGATCACCGGAAAGTTCAAACTGTCAGTATCGCTTGAAATAAATAATTTATTCAACAGGAAGAACGCGGCGATAATTAACCCGGTTACGGGCAAAGCATATGAATACGGCGACCCGACGCCAAATACATATGACGACCCGTTATATCCTGATCTGCAGGCTCCGCTTCAGCCATACCCGCTGAATCCGGCAAGGTACTTAAACCCCCGGCAGATAAGATTCGGGATTTCGTTCCAATACTAAATGATGAATTTGAAAAAAATATTATACATACTGTTAATTTCGGCGGCTCTGATAAGCGAGGCTAATGCGCAATTAATTCCGCAGCTTGGCAACCAGCGCGCCGGGACATCATCATTACAGTTTTTGAAAATTGGCATAGGCGGCAGGGCAACTGCCATGGGCGAGTCATTTGTAGCTGTTGCGAACGATATAACGGCCCTATTCTGGAATCCCGCTGGATTGATGCAATTCACCGGATACGGCGCGAACTTTTCGCACACTGAATGGCTGGTAGGGCTTAAACATGAATTCGCCGGAGGTATTTACCGCCTTGGAAGAAATAACGTTATTGGCGCAAGCTTTGTTTCGCTGCATACAGACCCGATGGAAAAAACAACCGAGTTCCAGCCAACCGGTACAGGCGAATATTTCAGGTTTGGCGATATGGCTTTTGGTTTAACTTTTGCAAGAAGGCTTACCGAACAATTTTCATTCGGATTTACTCTCAGGTACGTTGAGGAAACGCTTGCCGAGCTGAAGATGCACGGTTATATGTTCGACCTCGGCACTTATTACTGGACGGGACTTTCGAACTCAAGATTTGCTGTGACAATATCAAACTTCGGCCCGCAGGTTACCCCAAGCGGTTCGGTTGCGCTTGCAGGCGGCGGAACGCTTGACCAGTTCCAGTCTTTCCCGACCCCGACAATTTTCAGGATCGGATTTGCGATGGACCCGATAGATAATAAGACTAATAAACTGACAACATCAATACAGCTTAATCATCCGAACGATAATGCGGAAAACTTCAATGTGGGAGTTGAATATTCATACAGAAATATGTTCTTTGTAAGAGGCGGGTACAAATTCAACGTTGAATCGGAAAATTATTCAGGCGGCATAGGCGTAAGGGTGCCTATTTCGATAGCGCTGGCATCGGTAGATTACTCCATAGCTAATTTCAAGGACCTGGGTTTCACACACAGGATAAGCGTTAATTTATTGTTGGATAAGAAACCGTGATAAGCATTTTCATCCAATGGCAAAAGCCATGTGATGAATACAAACATTAAAGAGTTATGTTTTTAAAAAAATTTTGCATAGGTTCATTCGTGATTGTCTTAGCGGCGCTGTTTTCAGCATGCGCTAACGATCTGCTTGACCTTTCGCAGTTTCCTATCAACAAGCAACCCGGGAAAATTGGCGATACAGTTTACATACCTGTTTCCCCCGTATTGACAGGTTACAACCGGCCAGCCGATATTCTTGTTGGATATGAACCTATGATCTATATTGCCGATAAAGGTAACAACCGCGTGGTTCAGCTTGACATTTCCGGCGCCGTGGTTGGTTCATCCAATTTTATTCTGAAGCCTAAAAAGGTGGCGCAGGACAGAAATTACGACCTGCTGGTTATCGGCTCAATAATAGACACTATTCCGCCGGCAACGCTTGATACGGTTGATGCAATTTTCAGGTTAAAGCTTCGCGATAATAACGGGCTTATCTCTGGCGTAACGCCAAGACTTGTTTTCAAAGCAAACCAGCCGACCCCGATACCGGGCAATCACGGCAAGCTTACAGGCATTTCAACTTTCTTTGACAATTACTATTTGATATTGCGCGCAGGCCCGAATAATTCAAACTTCATAGATCCGGATAACGCGATATTCAAAGTAGATAAGTTTGATAATACAGTCCCGGTGCCCGATAGGCTCCCGGGTTTCCAGGTCGAAGGGCAGGGCTTGCTCTCGCTGTTAAGCACTTCATCAGCCTGTACTTTCACATTTAACGCAACAGATTTTATTTATACGCAAACAGCTTCCAACGTGGCGTTTAAAATTCAGTGGTGCACGTGGGATGAGATAGACGGGACATATATTCCCAAGTTCACGCCTGAAACCGGGGTTGACCTCCTAAGGCCGGGATTAGTTGAAGCGCCGCAGGACGTAACAATAGATCAGTTCAATAATATTTTTGTTGTCGACTCTCAAAAGGATTCAGTTTACAAATTTAATTCGCTTGGCAAGCTGCTGAATGAATCATTTGGAGGCCCTGGCGCCGGGGTCAGCCAATTTAGCTCTCCTATGGGCGTCGCTTTCTTTGATAAAACGCTTTATGTTTGCGATACGGACAATGACAGGGTGCTACGGTTTATACTTTCCACCGATATTCACTGAAAAAAAAATAATTTTATTCAATTTATAAAATCAGTACAAATATGAAATCAACAATTCTTTCCCTGGCTATTCTGCTGAATCTTATCTTTATCACGTCAGAATCATTTGCACAGTATATTACCATAGATTCTGCCAGAAGCGAAGACGCAAACGGCGTTTCACTCCTGCTAGGCGATACATTAACCATGAGGGGTGTAGTTACTACGTGCCGAGAACTAACCACTCCATTGGTTTATTTCCAGGATTATACAGGCGGAATGGTTGCTTATGACGGGACATTTGACGCTGGAGTTAATAAAGGCGACAGCGTCCAGGTCAGAGGCGTCATAACTCAATACAACGGGTTAACAGAACTTCAGCCGGTTACAAATTTTTCAGTGCTCGCGTCCAATATTACAGTGAATCCCAGAGTTGTTACAACAACTAATGTAAGGGTGAACGGCGAAACATACGAAGGCCAGCTAATAAGGATAAATAATATCACGCGCGTAACAACTACAACAGGCGCGATCGCAACTTCATGGGCAACCACCGGCGCAGGAACAGATTATTGGGTGCATTCAGGAACGGATTCATGTCAGGTTCGAATATACACTACTACCAATGTTGTAGGCTCGGCAATTCCCGATACATTCGCGGTAGTCTGCGTGCTTGGACAGTTTGACGGATCTTCTCCGTACACCTCAGGCTACGAAGCGGCGCCGAGAAATCTTACAGATATAATACCAACTGGAACAAACCAGGGTCCGATACTCAGCCAGATAACATATTCGAATATTAATCAGACAAGCGTCACAGTTACATGGACAAGCTCAACGCCTGCCTCTTCGAAAATAAGATGGATGACGACAGACTCGAATTATCAGAACATAGTTTTTACTGATTCAACTTCAGATACATCTCATGTTACAAATCATACATTTACTTTGAACGGGCTTCAGTCCGCAAAAGTTTATATTTATGATGTAATTTCATCCGGCGCAACCGGCACAACAACCAGCCCGAACCTGTATTTCTGCACACAGTCAGGTTCTTCCGGAACCATGAGAGTTTATTTCAATCATTCAGTAGATACAACTCTTAGCGTCGGTGAAATTGCCAACGGCAACGCAAATTTCCAGACCTACCTGCTTGAAAGGATTAACGCGGCGCAATATTCTATTGATATGGCGCTGTACAGCTGCGACGACTTAACGCAAGTTTATAATGCCCTGGTAAGCGCAAAAGTAAGAGGGGTTAAAATAAGATTTGTTTACGATTCACGCACTAACCAGGGGCTTGTTGATAATATAATAGCCGCGGGTATCCCAATCATAAAACGCCCGGCAACAACCGCGCTGATGCACAATAAGTTTTTTATTTTTGATTACAGGAACAATACCGATCAGAGCCTGGCGTGGGTATGGACGGGCTCAACCAATGTCACTTCACAGCAGTTTTATTATGACCTGAACAATGTGATAGAAATTCAGGACAGAACTTTAGCCGCGGTTTACACAAGAGAATTTGAGGAAATGTGGGGCAGCGCGGGCGACCTTCCTATTCCTTCCAGGTCTAAATTCGGAAACCTGAAAACTGATAACGTGCCGCACATATTGAACATAAGCGGAACAAGAGTAGAAGCTTATTTCTCGCCCGGAGATAACTGTACTTCGCAGATCCAAAACATGATCTCAAACTATACAGATTATGACTGTTTTTTCAGCGCGTATGCATTCACTGATTTCAATATTACAAACAGGATGAAAACAAAATTGAATGCAGGAAAAAATATAAGAGGCGTTTTTGACAGGGATACAACAGGAGGCGTTTATGCTGAAATGAGCGGGCACGGTCCGTATGCATGGAATCCACCCGCAGATATAGTTATTGATTATACCGAAACAAACGGAGGCTATTTGTATCATCATAAGTATATGTTAATTGACCCGCTGAATGCAAACAGTAATCCAATCGCCGAAATGGGCTCTTATAACTATACAAACGCGGCCAATACTGACAACGACGAAAATTTAATAATGGTATTCAGTCCGCGAATTGCAAATCTCTATCTGCAGGAATGGTACAAGAGATATAAAATAAGCGGCGGACAATTTGTGATAATAGGCGTTACACAAATATCAACTTTGGTTCCGGCAAGATTTCAGCTTAACCAGAATTATCCGAATCCGTTTAACCCGACGTCAAATATAGTGTACAGCGTACCTAAGAGCGCCAAAGTATTATTGAAAGTTTACGATGTGACAGGACGCTTAGTGCAGACTCTCGTAAATGAATCTCAGGCGCCGGGCACTTATAAAGTTGACTTCAAGGGGGTGTACCTTGCCTCAGGCGTTTATTTCTATTCTTTGTTTGCAGATGATGTAAAGATTGATACGAAGAAGATGGTCTTAGTTAAATAGTGAAATAGCGAAACTTTTGAATTGGCGAACTTGTGAACATTATAACTGGTGAATTGGCGACCTGGTGAACTGGCGGGAAAGCAATAATTTTAACATTAAGCTAAAATATTCTATAAAGTAAAATCCCGATAATGAAGTTTTTCACTATCGGGATTTTCATTATTCCAGTTTTGTTCTTTTATTATTTACTATTTACTATTTATTATTTGATCTCTGTAATTCTCTTTTCAACTCCCTGTTTAATTTCTTTCACTTTCTCAACATAATCAATTATCGCGTCCCTGTCTATTATACCCGATGCTTTGTAATCTTTTGGCGCGCCGGCGATATCTGTAAAAAATTTCTTAAACTGGCTGAATATGAAACTGTTTACCGCGATAGAATATGTTTTATTCTCATCCAGCAGCTTGCCGCCAATTTTAACATCCGATACATAATTCCCATCTCCTTTGCTTGTATCGTAGCTGTAAGTTATGCCGGATACGCTTAACATCTCTGTGCCTTTGGATTCTCTTGAATTCTTAACCTTAATAGCAACATTGCCGTTTAACATGTCTTTCAGCGCTTTCCCGCTCACACTTATTATATCCAGATCGTTACCAAAGGGATTAATTTCCCAAATATCGCTTATTGTTATGTTGCCTTTGTTCAGGCTTTTTCTTAATCCCCCGCCGTTAAGCATAGCCACGTCGGTATTGGTTTTCCATTTAAACGCATCCGCCTCAAACTGGCCAAGGTTCGATTCCTCGCCGTATGATGAACGCCAGTCAACTTCAAGCTTGCCGATAACGCGCTGCAGTTCGGGTCCGATTGACGCGACCATATCATTTACTTTCGAATCGGCCTCCTGGTCAAAAGCGGAATCTTTATTTGTTTCAAAAAGCCTGCCGAAATATTTAATAACGGTATCTTTATCAACATCAATTTTCAGATCAAGCTCGCCTAAGTATTTTGAGTATGAGCCAGCCTGCACAATTATTACGCCATTTTCATTCACAGGCTTGAAAAGCGGCGTATGCGAGTGTCCGCCTACTATTATATCCACGTCGCCGTAAAATTTATCAGCGAGCAGCTTATCATTATCAACGCCATCATGAGTTAATAGAACTATAACATTGCATTTCTGGGACTTTAATTCGTTAATCCCAACCTGGATCACCGAATCAGTATTCAGCATTTCTATATTCATAAGATTTTTGGGAACAGAAAGTTCTCTTAAGTCAGGAGCGGTGATGCCTATTATCCCGAACTTAACGCCGTTTATCTCTTTAATTACATATGACTTACCAATCAGGTTTCCTTTGGGCTTGAAATAAATATTTGCCGAAAGGTAATCGAAGTTTGCAAGCTGCAAGGCGGAGTCGAGCGACAGATCGCTGTAATCGAATTCGTGATTGCCTATGACAAACGCATCGATATTATAGAGGTTCAATAATTCTATTTGCGAGCGCCCATGAGTAAAGTTTGAAATAGGCGTTCCCTGGAAATCATCGCCGGCATTAAGCACCAGCGTATTATCCGTTCTTAGCTTTTTAACCCAGCCAAGCATGCAGCCTGTGCCGCCGTAATAATAGGTATCTTCTTTCCCAGTTTCGGAATTCTTCTTAGTCCCCTTCTGGGTCTGGTCATGCGCATGGAAATCATTCCAGTGCAAAATTGTAACTTCTTTAATATTATCCTGCGCAAACAGCGATAAAGAGAATACCGAGATTAAAAATACAACAAATAACCTTTTCATAATTTTTAAAATAGATTAGATTACAAATATACTGAATAGATGTTTAAATTTAGTTAGAAAACCGCCAAACGGAAGCGCCAATATTCAATTGCACCTCTTGGAAAATTGCGTTAATTTTGAGAAAATACAGGTATAAACTGCCACTTAGACCGGATTAACCAATGACTAAACGACTTGCTCTATTAATTACAATCGCGATATTTCTATTTTCATCCTGCGGCAAAAAAGACGAATCAAAGAACGAAACAAAAACAGGCTCAATCAAAGTGGGGCTTGTATTTGACGTAGGCGGCAGGGGCGATAAATCATTCAACGACGCCGCATACCGCGGACTTGAACAGGCAAAAAAAGAACTTGGAATAGAATATGAATATATAGAACCGGGCCCCGGCGGAGATAGAGAAGCCGCTTTAAGGCAGTTCGCTAGCCGGCAGGATATCGCAATAATCTTCGGAATAGGATTTATCTTCACTGATGAAATCACCAAGATGGCGCAGGAATTCCCGGATAAAAAATTCGCTTGTGTTGATTACACTGTCGATACTTCAAAAACACTCCCACAAAATTTAATTGCGCTTGAATTCAAAGAAGAAGAAGGCTCATTTCTTGTCGGCGTAATTGCGGGACTTACAACGAAAACAAACGCAGTTGGATTTGTCGGCGGAATGGAATCGCCATTAATCAAAAAATTCCAGGTCTCATATGAAGCAGGAGTTAAGTATGCAAATCCAAATTGCAAAGTGCTGATCGGATACGCAGGAGTTACCGGCGACGCATTCAAAAATCCCGGCAAAGGCAAGGAGCTTGCGCTCGGGCAATATTCACAGGGCGCGGATATTATTTACCATGCATCCGGCGTTACCGGCCTCGGCGTTTTTGAAGCGGCAAGAGAGACTAAGAAGCTTGCTATTGGAGTTGATTCCGACCAGAACGATGAGGCTCCCGGTTTCATTTTAACAAGTATGATCAAATCAGTTGACGTAGCCGTGTTCAACTGCATCAAAGAAGCAAAAGACGGCACATTCAAAGGCGGAAGAGTTGAAACGTTCGGGCTAAAATCAAAAGGAGTGGATTATATTTATAACGATAAGAATAAAAACCTGATAACTGATGAAGTCCGCAAAAAAACCGAAGATGCAAGAAACGATATAATTTCAGGAAAGATAATCGTACCGTTTAAATAGTTCTTTCAAACACAAGTTATAAAGTTTATAAAGTTTTTAGTTCATAAGGTTAAAAGAAATTCTATGGCAGGAAATAGATTTATCCGTTTTAATTGCTTTTCTAACTTTATAAACTTTACGGACCTTACAAACTTTATAAACCTTATAAACCTTTCCGCCTTCTAACACGGTTATGCTATCAGTTGAAATGAAAAATATCTCCAAGTCATTTGGCGGGATCAAAGCGAATGATTCTGTCAGCTTGCAGGTTAAGAATGCAGAGATACATGCAATAGTTGGGGAGAACGGCGCGGGGAAATCTACGCTGATGAATATTCTTTATGGTATGTATGAGGCTGATTCAGGTTCAGTTCTGTTGAATGGCAAGGAAGTTTTTATATCGTCTCCAGCCGAAGCAATTTCACACGGCATTGGGATGGTTCACCAGCATTTTATGCTTGTCGGCCCGTTAACGGTTGCTGAGAATATAATTCTCGGCTCAGAAAAAACACGCCGCGGATTACTGGATATGAACGGTTCAAAGAAAATCATTGGCGAGCTTACCAAAAGCTTTGATATAAAAGTAGAACTTGATTCAAAAATTGAATCGCTTCCGGTCGGCATTCAGCAGAAGGTTGAAATCCTCAAAATACTCTACAGAAATGCCAAAATATTGATACTTGATGAGCCCACAGCAGTACTCACGCCGCAGGAAACCGACGACCTGTTTGCAACACTCCGAAAACTTAAAACTGAAGGAAAAACAATAATTATAATCACTCACAAGCTAGCTGAAGTAATGGAGATCAGCGATTCAGTGACTGTATTAAGACGCGGCAAGGTTGTGGGCGAGCTTGAAACAAAATCAACATCACGTGAAGAACTTGCTAAACTGATTGTAGGCTTCGATATAGAAAGCGCTGAAAACCAGCGGAAACAATTTCCGGGCGAAATTATACTCAAAGTCGATGGGATCTCTGTTTTAAATGACAGAAATATTCAGTCGGTAAAAAATGTATCTTTCCAAATTCATTCGGGAGAAATTTTCGGCATAGCCGGAGTTGAAGGCAATGGGCAAACAGATCTGGTTGAAACTCTGGCCGGATTGCGGGATACTTTAAGCGGTAAGATTGAAATGAAAGGAAACAAATCAAACCGCGCAAATATACCGGCCGACAGGCACAGAGACGGAATTGTAATGGATTTCAGCGTCGCTGATAATATTATTCTGGGAAGACAAAACGAAAAACTATTCGGGACTTCTTTTAAGCTGGATAGACATGCCATAAATTCGTTTACAGATAACCTAATTGAGAAATTTGATATAAGGCCGAAGGACCATAAAGTCAAGATCTCAGGGCTATCAGGCGGAAACCAGCAGAAGACAGTTGTCGCAAGAGAGCTTTCTAAAAACGCGGACTTTGTAATTGTCAGCCATCCAACAAGAGGACTCGATATCAAAGCGGCGGAATTTGTGCATCGCTCTATTTTGGATGAAAAGGAAAACGGCAAAGCTATATTGCTTGTGTCATCTGATTTGACTGAGCTACTTAAGCTTTCAGACAGAATTGCAGTTATGTACAACGGAGAAATAAACGCTGTTTTGGACCCCAATAAGACAAATGAGAGAGAGATAGGAATGTTCATGACAGGAGGGATAAAGAATTAAGAATTGCGAATTGGGAATTACGAATTAACATATATTTACACCATCAGACTGCTTAACTGGAAGAAGAATTTAATTAGCGTAGGCTCCATAGGAGCCAGATATTATATAGAGAACCATTAAAAAAATAATCAGCCCTGTAGGGGCGACATATGACAATTACAGATGAAATAAATCGAATTTATAACTGTCATACCGCTTTGGGCGGGCAGACGGATACTTTACCAAAACAATAATCAAAAAATATCATTTAAATATCATCGGTCCAATTACGGCAATAATTTTATCGCTGGTAGTAGGAGCAATATTTATTTTTGCAATCGGCAAAGAACCGCTTGCAGTGTATTCAATGCTGTTTGTTGAAACGCTTGGCAATACGTACGGAATCGGTCAGGTATTATTCAAGGCAACGCCGCTGATATTCACCGGTCTTTCGGTAGCTTTCGCTTTCAAAGGCGGATTATTTAACATAGGCGCAGAGGGACAGTTAAATATAGGCGCGCTTTGCACAGCGTGGGTGGCTTTCACATTTGTTAATCTGCCGTGGCCGGTTCTGATTCCGCTAAGCGTGATGACGGGATTTTTCGGCGGCGCAATATGGGGTTCGATCGCTGGATACCTTAAGGCGCGTTTCGGCTCGCATGAAGTAATCAATACTATCATGTTAAATTTCATCGCGCTTGCGCTGGTTAATTATTTTGTGAATGTGGCATTTAATGTTCCGGCAACCGTTCATACGCCTGAAATTTCTACGTCTTCTTATTTACTGCGTTTTGATTCATTCACCGGAATGTTTAAAGGCTCGCCGTTTAACCTAAGCTTTTTGATAGCTATTGCCGCCTGCATAATTATGTATTACTTGCTTTGGAAAACTCCTTTCGGGTATGAAATTAGCACGCTTGGTTCAAATCCAAACGCAGCTAAATATGCGCGTATGAATGTAAAGAGATTAATAGCGCTCACAATGGCTCTTTCGGGCGGATTTGCTGGACTTGCAGGCTCAAATTTTGTTTTAGGTTACAAGCATTATTTTGAACTGGGTTTCTCCGACGGCGCAGGATACATCGGCATAGCGGTAGCGCTTATTGCAAGAAACAATCCTTTCGCAATTATTCTTGTCGCCGTCTTCTTCGGGATACTTGAATACGGCGGGTTGACGATAAACACAATAGTACCAAAAGAAATAGTAACTATGCTGCAAGCAATTGTTATCATATTTGTCATCATAATTTCACAGATCACTCAGAAACTTAACAGGAAAATAGCCGCCGAACCCAATGCCTGATAATTTAATAAGCATAGCATTTTTCTTTCAAACGCTGAGGATAACAATCCCCTACCTGCTGCCTTCGCTTGGCGCGACTTTTTCTGAAAAAGGCGGAGTGGTGAATATAGCTCTTGAAGGTATCCTGCTTATCAGCGCATTTTTTACAACAGTCGGGACATTCTATTATAATAACATTTTTATCGGGGTTATTTTTGGAGTTGCAGCCGGAACTGTTGTTGCCTTAATACATGCCATTACAACGGTAACATTCAAAGCGAACCAGATTGTAAGCGGAATTGCTTTAAATCTTTTAGCGCTTGGCCTCACGAAATTCTTTTGCAAGATTATTTTCAACAGCTCAAGCAATTCCGAGAGAATTCCGGGGATTGAATCTGTTCAACTTCCATTAATTGGCAATCCGTTCATTTTGTTATGTATCATTCTGCTAATATTATCACAGATTGTAATTTTCAAAACTAAATTTGGGCTAAGGCTAAGGGCAGTCGGCGAAAATCCTGCCGCGGCGGATTCGCTGGGTATCAACGTCAACAGGATCCGGTATGCAGGCGTTCTCATCAGCGGAATACTTGCCTCGCTTGGCGGATGCTGGCTGGCGTTTGACCAGCATAGTTTCACCGACGGTATGTCTGCCGGCCGCGGATACATAGCTCTTGCGGCAATGATCATCGGAAAATGGAACCCTTATAAAGCGGCTGTCGCATGCCTGGTATTCGGATTTGCTGAGAGCTTTTCTATCGAATTTCAAAATACGGTAATTCCTACTCAATTCATTCAAATGCTCCCTTATGTGCTTACCATTATTGTACTTGCCGGATTCATCGGGAGGGCCACTCCCCCTGCCGCCGACGGGATTCCGTATGAAAAGAATTGAGATATAAATTCTGAAGATAAATGATTAAATTTTTTTATAATAAATAATTAATATCTCAAAAATCATGAAAACACTAATATTATCAATTGCGTTAATGATTCTTCTGCTTTCGGTCAAAGCCAATGCTCAATATGAGTGGACCGGTTTACAATACCATTATCAAACAGGCAGCGTTCCCCCGCCGTATTATTTTGAATATGACATATACATAAGCCCGACAGGAAGCGGCTCGATAGCATATCACGGCGGCTATGAGACCGATACAACGCGAAAAGATTACAATTCTGATTTTAATATAAGTTCAGACGACCTCGCGGCGCTGGATGAACAAATTCAAAATAGCGGGGTCCTTACCGATAATTTTGAGGAACTGGTAAAACATCCAATCGGCGGATCGATGAATAAAGTGTATATTACAATGCCGCAGGATCCCAGGCTTGACCACAAGCCGCCAAGGATAGAAACCCCGTATTTTCCAAAATCAAAAAAACAAAAAGCCGCGCTTGGCAAGCTTTACGAAAAAATAAGATCGCTGGTTCCTCAAACCATTTGGGATGAAATAGAGAAATTAAAAAACAAATAAGTTTTAAATGAGTTGGCTTTTAAGATCGGTAAATACTTCGGAAATTTTAAGGTTGTTAAAGACGGCAAATATGTATTACTGATCAACATAGCCGACAGAACCTTTTCATTTGTCATATTTCTGTTACTTGCCCGAAATTTTGCGCCCGGCGAATACGGCGAAGTGATAACGCTGTTCACTCTTGCAACCGTATTTGTCACCATTTTTGATTTTGGGCTTTCTTTATTCCTTCAGCGTGAAACCGCTTTTAACGTTTACCGCGCAGGCGAACTATTCAGTAAGGTATTTACGATTTCATTAATTCTGTTTGTTGTTTACCTGCCAGCATTATTCGGATTTGCTTCGGTTTTTTATCCTGATATTCCCGCCGGTTTAATTATTATTGTTGCGGTAGCGATGTATGAATCGTCGTTCATAAGTATATGCAACAAGTCTCTTTCGGGAATAAACAATTTTAAAAGCCAATATAATGCCCTGTGGGTATCAAGGCTATATATCCTCCTATTCTTCATTGCCGGGTTGTTCTTCCTGCATTTCGATCTGGATTCGCTGGTCGCGATTATGCTTATTGGATTTTTCTTAAACCTGGTACTGCTTTTCAGGTTCCTAAACAAAAATGATATACATTATACATTAAGGCATTTTTCGTTCATTGAAGCAAAAGCAATTCTGAAACTTTCGATTCCGCTGGGACTGGCCGTCCTGTTTAATTTCATGTACGATAAAATTGACGTTTTGCTGATATCAAAGCTGAAAGATTTTTCCGAGGTCGCATACTATAATGTGGGATACGGCGTATTCAAATCAGCAATGATGAGCTATTCGTTCATGCTTGCGGTTGGGTTTACGCGGGTTTCAAAGCTGAGCAGAAACAAACGCGCCGTCAGATTGTTCTTTGAAAAATATTTTACGGTTGTGCTGAGTATATCAGGAACAGTTTCAATCCTTCTGTATTTTTCATCTAATTGGCTGATCAAGTTTATTTATTCGGTTAAATTTATTCCTTCGATCCCAGTATTGCAGATACTCTCAGCGGGGCTTATTGGCGCGGCGTTAAACAACCTCACAGGTATCATACTGAACGGAATTGGCTTATTTAAAGCGGTTATGTATATTACTTTGTTTGGTTTGATAGTAAATATCATTCTGAATTTGGCTTTTATTCCAACTTATGGCGTATTGGCTGCCGCAACCGTGACCGTTTTTACGGAATATTTTATCTTTTTCTTTGAGCTGTACTACATTTTGAAAATATTGAAAATAAAGACTACCTGATTGGGCACTTCTAACTGGCAAAATATTTCATATGTTATAGATCTTGTGAGAAAGATTAATCCACAGAGCGTCCTCGATGTGGGCGTTGGGTTTGGCAGGTGGGGAATCCTATTCAGGGAGTTTCTTGAAATATGGGAACATTCTAAATACGACGGCGCTTGGGAACGTGTTATTGATGGCGTTGAAATATACCCGGGTTACATAAAAGATTATCACAAGTATTTTTATTCCAATATCTTCCGGCAGGACGCGCTTGAATTTTTACGAAGTACTGACAAGCGGTACGAACTCATAAATTTCGGCGACGTAATCGAACATTTTGAAAAAAAGCAGGGGGAAGAAATCCTGAAACTTGCTTTGGAAAAAGGGAAATATGTTTTGGCGACAATTCCAATCGGTAAACACTGGCCGCAGGGGCCGACTGAAAATCCATATGAAGAGCATAAAAGCGTTTGGTATAACCGGGACTTCTTAAAATATAAACACTCCAAAATAAAAAGTTTTAAAGATTTCACAAACAGGAATTTCAGCGTTGTTCTTATTTCCAATGAAAAGATAAAATACGATAAACGTTTTGGGAAATACTTCCGCTCTAAAAATATACTGAAACACTCGCTTGGCCTGAAAAAAATTGTGGAAGGTTATGAAAACCGCAAAAAATAACCTGAATGTCGTGTACATGGGAAGGTATAACAATTCCGAAATACTATCGGGGCCTGAGAAGACAGCGAAGAGAATTTTTGATCTGCGCTCGGCAGAAACCGGATCATCTTTCATTCAATATTTTTTTGACGGGCGGAAATTTGGTTTTTTCAAAAAACTTTTCGGGATGGATTCGGTCGCGCTTGACGATAATGCGAAATTATATACAGCGGGGCTTGTCAGGATTATTCCTTTGCTGTTTAAACTTAAGCCTGATTTAATACATGTGATTACATACGAAAGATTTGCAGTTATTGCAGCTATCTTTAAACTGTTTTCGCGGGTGAAAATTATTTACAATGTGCACGGCATAATAGCTTATGAAAATTCTGTAATAAAAAAAAGCCCGCTGTTCTACAGGATTAAAGATAAATACTGCGAATGGGCGCTGCTGAAGTTTTCCGATAAAATTGTTTTTCTTTCGGAGCTATCGATAGATATTGCACAAAAATATTATCAGATCAGTGAATCAAAGGCTCTGATCCTTTCGAATGGAATAGATGAAGAATATCATATAGCCTGCGCTGGAAAATTAGTTAATAAGTCCCATATAATAAAAGCAGTTATACTAAACGGGTCTGGGTACAGCAAAAGCGGTATTCGGTTTTTGATAAAGGCTTTCTCAGGGGCTGAATTGCCCGTTGACTTATTTATAATTGGCGCTAAAATTGACCTGGTCATCTCAAATGAAAATTTAGAAATTCATTACCTTGATAAAATGGCAACTTCTGCACTGGCAGATTTTTATAAAGACAAAGACGTTTTCTTATCGTTAAATGATTTTGAAACGTTTTCAATCGCTACGGCGGAAGCTATGGCTGCAGGGCTGATACCTATAGTAACCGTACAAACCGGTATGTCAAGATTTATTATAGACGGCGAGAATGGGTATATTATTAAATACGGCGATTCAGAAAATCTGAGAGACTCACTTGACAAAATCTCAGAAGAACCCGAACATAGAAATGATATCAGCGCAGGATCTTCCAAAATTTATTCAATACTTTCATGGCCCGAAATTTATGAAAGCTATAAGAATGTTTACGAAAGCGTGGGGTTATGAATATTCTATTTTTGGCAAATGAACTGAGATTTACCTGCGGCGTTACAAATCATTTGCTGCATCTTGCCGGCGGCCTCGCTAAAAATAAAAATAATAATATATGCATAATTACCGGCGGCGGAAACGGAATTGACAGGTTTGATAACCTGCATGTAAAAGTTCTGGAAGATAATAAATTTCTGCATGAAAGCAGAAGCTCGCTTAATTATATTTCAGCCGTAAATGTGCTGGCAAAATTCATCAGGCAAAATAAAATTGATATAGTGCATTCACATTCTCATTATGCCGCTAATATCGCGTCGCTTGCTTCGAAGCTCAAAAAATTTCCAAAGATCCAGACAAATCACGGACTTTTGGAAGACACAGGAAAGCTGAAACATTTCATAGCAGATAAATACGTGGCTATCAACGGGCATATCTACGACTACATAATCAAATGCAAAATTGCAAAACCGGCAGACGTTGTCTTTATTCGCTGCGGGATACCTGTGCAGCCTGAGCCTTCCGCCAAAAAAGATAAACCCATCAGTGTGTTGGCCGCATCAAGGTTTATTCCCGCGAAAGGGTTGGATAACTATGTAAGAGCGGTTAGTCAAATTCCCAAAGAAGTTCGCTCAAAAGCTTTATTTTATATAGCGGGCGAAGGAGTAGAGGAAAGTAATTTGGTAAAGCTGAATAAAGAGCTTAAAAGCGGGATAAAATTTCTTGGCAGGGTAACCGATCTTCCGGCGTATTTAAAAGACAATCACGTATTTGTCTATCCTTCCCTGTCGAAAAACGAAGGCTTCCCTGCTGTGATAACTGAGGCAGGCGCCAATAATAATTTGCTCATCACTTCTGATTTTCTTGGGGCTTTAGATACGTTAAATCATGGCGTTAATTGTCTGATTTATCCGGCAGAAGATGTTGATTCTTTAAAAACTCTGATCGTCCGGGCAATAACAGAATACCATAAGCTCACTCATATCTCAGTAAACTTATATAATAGAGTAAAAGACCTCTATAACCTTGATAATATGATTGCCAAACATCAGGAATTATATGACTTATGCCTGAGAGCGTAAAGAACATTTCTGTACTTATGCCCGCTTATAACTGCGGCAAATATATTGCGGTGTCAATCCGCAGTATTCTGAACCAGACATTTAAGGAATTTGAATTCATTATTATAGATGACGGCTCGACCGATAATACATCAGAAATTATTAATTCATTTAAGGATCACAGAATAATTTATAAGAAAACCGAAAACAAAGGGACCTCTGCCGCGCTTAATTATGGGTTAAGCATAGCTTCTGCAGAATGGATTGCAAGAATTGACGCCGACGACATTAACGTCCCTGAGCGCTTAGCCAAACAGGTTAAATTTATCGAATCAAATCCGGAATATGATATTATCTCAAGCTGGTCAGTTTACTTCGCAGACCCGGCAAAAGTACTCTTTTTGCTGAAAGAACCGCTTGAACACGCCGATATTTATGAATATTTGAATTTGCATAATCCAATAAACCAGTCTTCTGTTATCTATCGGAAAGAAAAAATTCTTGCCGCGAAATACAATGAACAATATTCTGCTAATGAAGATTTTGAATTATATCACAGAATAAGGGATGATGTGCGTTTCTGTAACATACCTGAATTCCTGGTTTATACAAGGGTCAGGAAGAGCTCAAGAACATATTCGGCGGGTTCGCGCAGCGCTTACGATTTCCTATATCCGTTTGCTTTCAAAAATCTTCTCGATTCAAAATCAAAGAGCGACTACTTTTACTGGACAAGCGCCCTGGCATGGGTGAATTTTTTCTTTGGGAACAAGAAAGAGGCGCGAGGATTTTTCAAAAATTCATTTTCTTTAAAGAACCTGGCCGCTTATCTTTCCACCTTTTTACCTCAGAAAAGTTTCGATAAATTGATAAATCTAAGGCCAAGATACAGGCTCCGGAATATTTTTACAAATACTAATGCATACAGACAGGAATTAATCAAACTACTTGGGCAAAATGCAGGAAACTAGACGATTTACGGTTTATGTTTTGATAATCTTTGCAATATTTACAGTCGCGCTGGGTTTAGCGGGTTATTTCCAGATCGGCCTTTTATCAGATGATTATATAGATATAAACGGCGCTGTGCATTCAACGCTGAAAGATAAGCTTACAGGCAACATGCCCTTCACAAACTCTTATCATTTAAGAACGACCGTTTATCTGTCGCTGCAATCAAGCGCAAATCTGCATAACATACTCGGTTTTGCCTACGATGATTTTCTGCTGTACCGGATCCAAAACCTGCTTCTGTTCCTGGCGCTTGCATATATAGCAGGCAGAATAATCCTCTATATAACCAATCATCTCTCGCTGGCTGTTTTGATAAGCGTATCAACTATAATTTTTTCTAATAATATAAATAATATTTGCTGGACCGTTGCGCGCGTTGATCTGCTTTGCGGCATATTTTATCTGCTCGCCATGTATTTTGCATTCAAATATGTAAAAGAAAAAAATCAAACTTCTTTTGTATGCAGCATTTTATCTTTCATATTTGCGCTTCTTACAAAAGAAACTGCTTTAACTATACCATTGATAACGGGGGTATTTGTTTTCGCAATATACGGAAAAGAAGATCTGCTCAAAAATAAATCTCTTTTTGCAGTACAATTCTCTCTAATTGTAATCTACATCTTTTACAAGCTTGTAATTC
>Ga0265316_10001809_pt1 | contig 22503 bp, 22 predicted proteins | sample 4522metaG_FD_202092 | JGI IMG/M metagenome (GOLD analysis project Ga0265316, IMG submission 202092) | Rhizosphere microbial communities from Carex aquatilis grown in University of Washington, Seatle, WA, United States - 4-5-22 metaG | ecosystem: Host-associated > Plants > Roots > Rhizosphere >... | reverse complement strand
GGCGGCTCAAAAAAAACCGCGTGTGTGCGCTATCGCACAGAAATGCGCAGCAATTGCGCTTCCGCCTCTCGGAGGCATCGCGACTGTACGGGCAGAACCCCTGCGGAGCTATGCGCTTTGCCTGTCCGCAGCCGGTTTGCGGGAGGCGTATCTGATCGGGAAATACATGAAGTTCAACAAAGTCCCCATGAGGACCGTGAAGCCAACGACACGCGAGTCACTGCCCAGACCTGTGAAACGATCGAATATGTCGTGGATCAGCTCCGTTGGATTTCCGAATAGATCCCAGCTGTTCCATCGCAGGAACCTGCCGATGTAGATGCCGAAAGCCGCAAGGTAGATCATGCACACCGAAAGGGCCGTCACGATCTTCGGGGCGGCGTGGAATCTGTCCTTCAAGAAGCTTTCGATGTCGATGAGGCTGACAAAGCCGTAGCACAGGCCCGCCCAGGCGAAGGACAGGACGATGATCAGGTCAAGCCACACGGGCGCGTCTGCGATCTGGCGCAGGTGAATGAGATCGGTCAGCATGTAGAGGCAATTGGGAAAGAACAAAAGCCAGATTCCCATGACGAGGAGGATGGCGATTCTGCTCCTGACCTTCCTGAGAACCACGACGCTCGTGAGGAGCCAGGGAAGAAACGCCAGAAAAAGATTCCAGTTGAGGAAGAGGTATTCGTACGTCCCTGCCAGAAAAACTCTGCACACGGAAAGCGCGACGCAGAAAAGCGAGACACCAATGAGAAAAACAGTGAGTCTCAATCTGCCGCTCTCTCTGAGGCTTTTCAATATACAGTCTCCCGTCAGCCGGCCGCGCGGATTCCCGCGGGGCGGGCCTGCCCGACTTTCGCGCGGGCAATCTCCAGCAGGCGGTCGATGTAATAACGGGCGGCCACGTCAGCGGGGTCTTCCGCCAGGACTGCGCGGAACCCCGCCGTAGCCTCGGCGTACCGCTGCTGTTCGAAACTGCCGACGGCAGACTCGAACCGGTCATAGGTGCGGACGCGGCTCTCATCCACCGCATCGATGATCTCGTACACTGCCACGAGATCGGCTTTCCCCCTGACCGGAACGCTCCCGAGGTACCGCCGGGGGTACCCCGCAGTGTCCGGGCAGGCTGCAACCAGATCCCTGCTCACGATGATATTTGAACCGAACTTTCGGGTGAGCCCCTCGAGACGCGACGTGAGATTCACCACGTCGGAAATAACGGTGCCTTCCATCCGCGACGCCTCTCCCACGGTGCCCAGCATGAGCTTGCCGCAGTTGATCCCGACGCCGATGAAGATGGGCTGGTAGCCCGAGTTGGCCCGATGGCGATTGAACAACCGCACCGTCTCCAGCAGCTCAACCCCCGCGCACAGGGCGTCAGCGGGGGAACGCGGGAAGAGCGCCATGACCCCGTCCCCCATGTACTTGTCGATGAACCCGCTGTTGCGCCGGATGACGGGGGAGACCCTGCTGAGGAACGAGTTGAGGAAGTTGAAGTTCTCCCGCGGGGTCATCTTCTCCGAGAGAGCGGTGAAGGACCGGATATCGGCGAACAGGACAGTGAGGTTCATTTCGATCTGGTCGCCGAGCTCCACGTTCATGATCGACTCTTTGCCCAGGAGACTCAGGAACTCGCGGGGCACGAACCTGCTGTACCCGGTGGCAAGACCCTCCGAGATTTCAAGGTTGTCCCGGGCAGAGGTGAATGCCAGGGCGTACCGCCGCGCGATCAGGGCAGATTGGAGAAAAATGAACACGACGACCGTGTAGGACGTGACGAAAACTCCGAAAGTGTGGAGCTGGTCGATGATGATGTCATAGGTCGCGCCGCCCAGCATGATCACAAGTCCCAACAGCATGAGAATGGCGCCCTCGCGATGCGCATGGAGAGCCCGCACGAGCCACACCACGAGGAGAACTCCTTCAGCAAGGAGGAATATCTCGTAGTAGAGGTGCACCGCCACGATGGTGCGGATGGGAGCGAAGACGGCAAAGAAGCTGTAGGCGCTGCTCACAGCGACCACGGGAATCCAGGCCGCTCCCGGCCTCTCACGGGGAAACAGGTAGTGGAAGCAGAAGAAGACAAAGGCGCCGGCAGCGTAGACGGTGATGAACTCCGCGGCAATGAGGGTGTGGAAGCCCAAGCCGCCGGCAAACTGGTGGAGAAGCCGGGAGCCGGTGAGCGCGCCGCGAAGCGCGAGGTCCACGGCCAGGAGGCCGAAGTAGAGTGACGCTTTCTCCTCAGGGTGGATAATGGAGAGGAGGATGTGGTAAAGGCCCATCGCAAGAATGAAAGCGTAGATGAGGGCGTCAAGGATGGTCTCCCGGGCTCCCACGGGCGCAAGGGCTGACTGGTAGCCGAGACGCAGCGGGGTGTTCATGCCTGCCTTGACCTCTTCAGCGTTGCTGACCTGCAGAACTATCTCCAGCCTGTCATGCGCCTCGAAGAAGACGGTCCGTTGCGCGTAGGACCCCCGAATCTGGTCAGTGCGGGAGGAGACCGTGCCGTTTTCCGCGATCAGCGTGCCATTACAATAGAGGCGATATGCGCTGGCGATATTCCTGAGATAGAGACCTATCGGCTCCGTTGCGAGATCCGGCAATGTCACGCGGAGGCGGTACGTTGCGGAACCCGTTCCTGAAAAGCCATTCGCCAGGTCGTTCCAGGATCCCGGAACGCGAATGAGCCACCTCCCGGCGCTGCTCTCCTGGAACCCGGCGTCGAAGTCACGCGGCTCGAGGAGCTTTCCCCAGTAGAGCTCCCATTCGCCGGTCAGGTCTATCGTTCTCCTGAGATCCGCGTCGCTCACCTGGATCGCGCCGGCCCGCGCCTGCGGAGAAGGCTCGCCCACGGCGGCGCAGGCCGAGACCAGCGTCATGAACAGAGCAAGGGCAATCCAGGCGCGTGGGATCCGAAACATGGGCGGCATGCGCTGGAGTATATCGTCATTCAGGCGGGCTGAAAACCTCTGCGGGAGCTCCATGTCATGACATCAGGCCCCTGTCTCTTGATCTGAAAAAGGATTATCTTCGGCACGTGGAGGAGACAACATGAAGAGGGTTCTTTTCTCGATTCTCATGACGATGGCAGCATTCGGGCTCTTTGCGCAGGACATCACACTCAGCAAGCCGCCGGCCAAAATCGGGCTCGACGTGGTGGACGCCATCAAGGCTCGATCCGCGGCGCGGGAGTTCGTCAAGAAGGACATTTCTGTGGCCGACCTGTCGGCCATTGTGTGGGCGGGCAACGGACTGAAGGGGCCGGACGCGGTGAGCGGCGCATCCAAGGCAGGGGCGACACTACCGGTCTCGGGTGACGTGAACTACGTGAACCTGTACGTGGTGAATACCAGGGGCGCGTTCCGCTATGAGCCGACCGCCAATGTATTGAAGAAAGTAAACGGCAAGGACGTGCGAGGGCAGATCACCGAGGAGAATATCGCCACTGCGGCGCTCATGGTTGTTTTTACGGTGGACAACACCAGGACCCCGCCGTTCCTGAAGAGTGTCCCGGCGATGATGCACGACATCGCAGTCGGCACAGCGAGCTTCGGCGCCCAGAACATCGGCCTGGTGGCAGCCTCTCTCAACCTCAGCTCCATCGTGATGTACAACATCAAGCCGGACGCCGTGGCGTCCGGACTGAAGCTTTCCAAGGACGAGGTTCCCCTGTTCATCATGCAGCTGGGATATGTAAAATAGAGGGCATCCGCTGATGCGGGACCTGCCGCGCGCCAGAACGATCATCGAGCCGTTTCGCATCAAGTCCGTCGAGCCGATCCGGTTCCTTGCCGCTTCGGAGCGCGCGCGCGTGGTCCAGGCGGCGGGATACAACCTGTTCAAGGTTCCTGCCCAGGACGTCACGTTCGACCTTCTCACGGACTCAGGCACCTCTGCCATGAGCGCGCGGCAGTGGGCCGGCATCATGATCGGGGACGAATCATACGCCGGTTCACCGAGCTTTCAGAGATTCGAAAAAGTGGTTCAGGAGCTCACCGGCATGGAGAATGTCATTCCGACGCACCAAGGACGGTCCGCTGAGTTCCTCCTCATGCAGGCCCTCAGGCTGTCAAAGGCAGACATGGTCATCGGCAATACCCACTTCGACACGACGCGCGCCAACATCGAGCATTCCGGCGCGGAGGCGGTGGATCTGCCCTGTACGGAGACGAAAGACACCCAGTCGGAAGCCCCCTTCAAAGGGAATATCGATCTCGAGGCCCTCAGCGAGTGCCTGGAGAAGAACTCCAGCCGGGTGCGCCTGGTCATCCTTACGGCCACGAACAACTCGGTGGGAGGACAGCCCATCTCAATGGAGAACATCCGCAGCGTCCGACGTATTCTCCAGCCGCGCGGGGTTCCCCTTTTCCTCGACGCGGCCCGTTTCGCGGAGAACGCGTTCTTCATCAAGAAGCGGGAGAGCGGCTGCCAGGACAGGAGCGTACGCGAAATCGCCCGAGAGATGTTTTCCCTTTGCGACGGTGTGCTGATGAGCGCCAAGAAGGATGCGTTCGGCAACATCGGCGGCTTCCTCGCCATCCGTGATTCGGGGCTTGCGGACTCCGTCCGCAGCCTGATGGTGATCACCGAGGGGTTTCCCACGTACGGCGGGCTGGCCGGGCGAGACCTGGAGGCTCTTGCCATCGGCCTGGATGAAATCCTGGACGAGGATTACCTGACCTACCGGCTGCGCTCGACCGAGTATTTCGGGGAGGGGATCCAGGCTGCCGGCATCAGGGTCATTCGGCCCATCGGCGGTCATGCGGTGTACATCGATGCGGGAGCGACCCTGCCGCACATTCCCTGGCACCAGTACCCGGGTCAGTCACTCAGCGTAGCCCTGTATCAGCATATTGGAATTCGCTCCGTCGAAGTGGGGTCCGTGATGCTCGGTTCCCGCGATCCCGAAACCGGAGAAGAACGACCTGCTCCGCGGGAACTGGTCCGTCTTGCCATGCCGCGCAGGGTGTACACGCAGAGTCACGTGGACTACATGATCGAGATGATTGGACACCTTGCCCGGCATTTCGACGAGCTCCGCGGCTATGCCTTTGCATACCAGGCTCCCGTCCTGCGCCATTTTACGGCCCGCTTCACCCCTTTGTAGAACGCAGCGGCCAGAACTGAAAAAGGTCTGCGAAAATGATGAGAAAAGGGAACGTCACGGCCAGAAGCGCCGAAGCAAGCCAGATCTCGAACATGTATCCGGGAGGACCGGATTCCACCCGCCCGGAAATGGCGGGCGCCAGGGCGCCGAACAATCGTGCAAGACCAACCCCGATCACCGCGGCAGCCGCCACGTTGAGGAGCCCCTTCAATGGCTGGGTGAACCTGGCAAACAGGGAGTTCTGCATCATGTTCATGACGATGATGGTGCCGAAAATGAAGGGGATGGGAACGCGCACCATGAAGACAGCAGGATCCATCCGAAACAGTCCCTCTCCGATAAGAAGGGCAACGGCTCCGATTACCAGAACGAGTACGGTCCAGATCGCACCGAGCATCGGCTGCCGCATGAGGGCGGGCCGCTTTGCAAGAGGCCACAACTCGAAGCCCAGCATCAGGAACATTGCGCCTGTCGTGGTGATATAGACGACCAGTACATTCCAGGCGTTGAAGAGTCCACGCGGATCCAGCGCCCGTACATATGCGGGAGCGTCCCGCATAAACCCATAGTTGAAGAACAGCCGGAAGAGCAGGTAGTTCGCGACATAGGAGGCTGCCCACATGGAAAACCCGGCCACAACGGGGTTCTTTACCAGCGCAGTAAATGGCCAGCCGCCCCAGATGATGGCGAACCAGAATGCGACGGGGACGGTCGTTATGAGGCACATGGACAGCATTGGAGTGGGCGGGGCGACCGCTCCGCCCACTGCAACGAAATGGACCAGCGCGACAACAGCGCCGGTTGTCAGCGCAAGCAACAGGAAGAGAATCCCTTTGGCGGGCTGAGAACGCCTTCCTGCAATTGCAGGATGTCTCGCCCCCCATGTGACGCCCACGACGATCACCATCGGAATGAAGCAGATCATTGTGTCTGCGACCCATGTCGTGAATACGGGAAGGGCAAAGATTGCAATGAATGCAAGCGAGACGGCGATCACAGGGACCGCCGAAATGACACCGAGAACCGGCTGCTTCATGATGAATGTGAACACGTTCAGTCGTCGGAGGACAAGGCCATGACCACCGAGCCCAGGCCTTCGCCGACCCATCCCGTGGTTGCAGCCGATCACACCGGATCGGTTCCCCCTCTGGAATCCCAGGCCCTGGTAGGGGTGCGCGGCGTCCCACGCCACGGGGTTCGGACTGGCAACGGAGCCGGGCGCGGGGGCTTGAAAAGAGCCAGCGCTTTTGCCCGTCTTTTGTCTGCCAGCCCCATTGCACAGTCTGCGGCTCCATCATTATCTTTGCACGTGTGCCGAAACATCAAAACCCTGTACAATTTCGATCCTCCCGCCACGGAAGCCGAGATCCAGGGGGCCGCGCTGCAGTTCGTGAGAAAGGTCTCGGGATTCACGAAGCCTTCGAAAGTCAACGAGCCGGCTTTTGATCGCGCCGTTGACGGGGTTGCCTCGGCTGTCCGGATACTGTTGATCTCCCTTGCCACCAGCGCCGTGCCCCACAATCGCGAAATCGAAGCCGCCCGTGCGCGCGAAAGAGCCCTGCGAAGATTCACTTCCGGAAATGCGGGCAGCGCCGTGCCTCCATGAGATTTCCTGCGCGCGTGCTGCGGCATTGTGGAAAATGCATAACTTAGAACTGAAAATGCCACGGGGTACGCGAGTACGCGGCACCGTGGCCGGGCGCTCTTGTGAGCGTAGTGGCCGAATCGAAAGGAGCACGCTGATGCAGAAGATCACCCCGTTCCTGTGGTTCAACGATAAAGCCGAAGAGGCAATGAACTTTTACGTTTCCATTTTCAAGAACTCAAAAACCGGTCGTGTCACGCGCAACGGAGGAACCGTGATGTCCGTGACATTCACGCTGGAGGGACAGGAGTTCATGGCGTTGAATGGCGGTCCGGAATACCATTTCACCCCTGCCCTATCACTGTTCGTGAGCTGCAAAACACAGGACGAAGTGGATGAGCTGTGGGAAAAGCTGTCTGCCGGGGGCACGATAGACAGATGCGGCTGGCTCAGGGACAAATATGGGCTGTCCTGGCAGATCATTCCGAACGCGCTGGGTGAAATGCTGGGCGACAGCGATCCTGCAAAAGCGCAGCGGGTGATGCAGGCGATGCTCAAGATGGACAAGATAGACATCGCAAAGCTGAAGCAGGCCCGCGAAGGAACGTGAGCGGGCGCTACTGGGCGAATGTCCGGAGTTTCTGCGGCGGTGCGGCGAACGCAATCGTTGACTGGTGAAGGCCGAGGACTGCCAGGGTCTCCAGCATCTTGAGGGCTGTGAGGGAAGGATCAAGAACGGGCACCTGCCGCACACGCATCCCGTTCACACCGGCCCGGACCTCCTGGGCCAGGCCGCGGAAACCCGTGCACCCGAGCAGGATCACATCAGCTCCTTCCTGTTCAACGGCCTCCCTCGCTTGAGCGCAAATGAGCTCAACAAGGCGTTGCCTGTCTGTCGTGGCCAGAACAGGGACATCGACGTACCTGGTGCGCGTGAGATGACCCTGCATTCCATGGCGTTCCGCCCGGCGTTGGATCATCCGGGCCACCGGCTCCACCACCGTGATGATGGATATTCTCTCACCCAGAAGGGCCGCGCAGGCCAGGGACGCCTCTCCGGCTCCGAGAACGGGGACGCCCTGGGAAAGCTCGCGCGCAGCGTCCACCCCGGGATCGACGAAGCAGTCAATGAGGATTCCGTCCACTTCCTTTACCCTGTTCGCAACCACGTGACAGATGCCGGGGGCTGCCGCAATTTCGTCGTACTCGCACTCAACCGAGGCGGGACCAAAGGGCAGGTAGGATATCTCGATGGTGGCCGTGGAGCCGCACAGGCGTGCCAGCTCATCGCCGCCCAGCTCGCCCGTCAACTGGTCAAGCTGAGGGGTTGAGATCACCGGTCTGATCACGAGCAGCTTCATCGCTGTTCCATGCCTTCCTCGGCGGCGCCCTCCAGGCGGGAGAGCACGGGGCCGTAGAGGGGATCTTCCGCAAGCAGTTCCCTGCGCGCCATCAGGCCGGATCGGATTATCATGGCCATTTCGACCGCCCTGCGGCCGAGGGTCCGCGAGGCTTGGACGGCGGCAACGGCGCCGATTTCTGCCGCCTCTGCAAGGTTCTCCAGCGCGTCGCGCTCCGGGCGATTCCCGGTCCAACCCCCTGCCCCGATGTACGATTGCCAGAGATCCGCTGTCACCGGCACTGACTGCATGACAAGGGCGTGATTGATGAGATCCGTGATCGTGTGCTCCTGACCGGAGAATATGTGCATTCCCTGGGCGATGGAGCCAATGACCTTGAGCAGCTTGGGGATTGTCTCGCTGCCCGCGGGAAGCTGCGAACGGTAGGTGCCGAACATGCTGTTGCCCAGGCGGTCAATGAAGCATTTCAGCTGTCCCGGCATGGTCATGTGGTACACCGGAACGGAGTACAGGATGACATCGGCGTCCAGCCAGAGCGCCTTCAGCTCTGAAAAGTCATCTTTGTGCACGCACTCCCCATCGTGTTTCTCGCAGTGAGAGCAGGCGATGCAGGGCTCGAACTTCTTTCCCCGCATTGCATACGCGCGCGTCGTCACCCCTCTGACTTCCCGAGACCCCTCGAGGGCTTTCTCGAGCAGAAACTGGCTGTTGCCTTTCCGCGGGCTCCCGCAGATGCCCAGGACGTTGACAGGCTTCATGGATCTCTCCCTTCCCTGCCTAGAAGCGGGGTATTTCTGCTCCCCCATCGAGGCGTATCGTCATTCCGGTCATCATGTCGAAAGCGGGTGTGCAGATCCGCGAAATGAGGCCCGCCACTTCGGGGCGCGTCACGAGGCGCTGCAGGGGCGTACGCGCAAGGGCGCGCTGTCCGAACCCGGGCTGAAATCCTTCGACCTCTTCCAGGCTTTCCTCGATCTGCCCGGGGGCAATCGCATTGACCGTGACTGAGGGACCCAGCTCCAGGGCAAGGGACTCCGTCAGAATCGCGACCCCCGACTTGGCCAGGGTGTAGACGCTGTGATTTCGTATGAATGCGGAGCCGGCGCACATCGTGATGATCCGCCCCCAGCCGCTCTGCATCATGCGCGGGCCCAGTTCCTGGGCCGTCAGGTATACCGCCTTCAGGTTCACGTCCATCACAAGGTCCCATGTCGCTTCCTTCAGCGTGAGGAAAGGATCCATCGCGAAGGGACCTGCATTGTTCACCAGAATGTCGATCGTCCCGCAGGTGCGTGTCGCCTCCTGGCAGAGACGGCGGACCTCGGAGCCCCTGCTCAAATCCGCCGGTATGTACACCGCCTGCACGCCGAGCGCGCGGAGCTCGCCTGCCGCACGTTCCCCGGCCTCGACGGATTCCTTGTTGTCGAGGTCATTCACCACCACGTTTGCGCCCGCCCGCGCCAGGACCTCTGCCGTCACGCGCCCCAGGTTCCGGCATGCCCCTGTCACCAGTGCGCTCCTCCCGGCAAGCGGCTTTTTTCCTTCAGCCAGGTCGGAAACACCCGCTATGCCCATCAGCGTTCCAGCTTCTCGAGGGGAATGAATCCATCCGCATATCCCAGGGACGTGAGGATATGTGCGAACAGCTCGAATGATTCACGTGTGCGGAAAAGCGCGGGAGCGGCGAATCCGATGTAGGTGATCTCCATCCCTTCGCGGAGATCCGCGTTGGTCAGGGGATTCCCCTTCTCATCAATGCTGCAGATCAGGTCCGGGACGACCGCACGCAGCTTTCCGTCCCTGAAGGCCATCATGTTTTCATTCTGGTAGAGAACCTTGAGGGGGAGCTCACCGTCCACCTCGGTCACGCCATAGTCGAACGCCCCTCGCGTCTCGCCCCGCAGGGCCGTGATTTTTCCTTTTCCAAGCATGCGCCCTGTGTATTCATGCACCAGCCGTTCTGCCACGTCACTGCCCTGGCACTGTGCCTGGCGGATCGTGGCTCCGATTCTTTGCACGTACGTCGTGGTGCCGGGAATGATATGCCGCTTCATATCCCGGGCCTGCATTGCATGGCAGGCAATGGCCGCCACCCCGCCCAGCTCCGCCGTGATGGCCCGCGCAACCCTTTCCACGTCGCGCGGGTTCTGTGTCCGTATCACCGCCGAGATCCCGTCCTCCGTGGCAAGGGCCAGGGGAGGAATGGGAATGCCGCCCAGGTGAAACAGGGTCATCTGGAGCTCCGGCACTGCTCTTCCGGCAGGGTCGCCGTCGATGATGGGGATATCTCTCTGGACGGCTGCCAGCATTGGATTGAGGCTGTTTCCCGCGCCGAGCTCGAAGGGCACGACGAATGAGCTGGCGAAGCCTGCGGCCTGCTCGAGCAACGCCAGCGCCGCTGTGGGGGAATGGGTCCTCACCCGGGTCAAGGATGCCTTCGGCGAGCCTACCCCGGCAATCACGGCTCCCCACTCCGCGTCGGGAATTTCATCCACTGTCGCGAGCGTGACTCCCGCGCCGAATTCGAGGACCCGCTCGACGAGCTTCATGCCCTCTGCGGTCGATCCTCCCCCCCCGGCGCCGAGCAGGCCCGCTCCCGTGACGATGTCCTGCAGCTCCTGTTTCCCCAGCGTCCTCATCCTGTCACCCCCTCATCCAGGCGTTTCCCGCTTAGAACTTTATCCGCAGCCTCTGTCCCAGCACCACCGAAAGAACGACCGCGAAGATGACGACGAGCCCCTTGGTGATGTACTGGAAGTAGTAGGCGACATTCAGCATTGTGAGACCGTTGTTGAGCATGCTGATGATCAACGCGCCCACGAATGTGCCGCTCGCCGTGGGCTCCCCTTCACCGAACATGGTCGTGCTGAGAAACACCACGGAAATGGCGTCCAGCAGGAAATCCTCTCCCGCCAGAGGCTGCGCGGAGCCGAGGCGGGAGGTCATGATGATGGCGGCGATGGAAACGCTCAGACCTGAAATGAGAAAGGTGATGAATCGGTAGCGCTTGATGCTGATGCCCGCATACAAGGCCGCCGTGAAATTGCCGCCGATGGCATAGACTCTGCGACCCAGCGTGGTCTTGAGAAGAGTGACGATCGTGAGCGCCACGAAGAGAAACATCAGGATGACGGGGAAGGGAACGGGGCCCACGTAGCCCTGCCCGACGAAAAGGAACAGGGGGGAAACGTTCTTGTCGAAGAAAATGGGGTTCCCTTTCGTGATGAGCATCTTCACGCCGTACAGGATGGACCCGACGGCGAATGTACCGATGAAGTCCGGCAGTCCGATGCCGGCAACGAGCAGCCCGTTCACCGCCCCGACGACGGCCCCGGCGATCAGTCCCGCAAGGAGCGCCGCCATGAAATTATGCGTGGCAATCAGGACAATGGCGAAGAGGATGCTCACCAGGCCGGTCGCGTTCCCGATGGACATGTCGAAACCGCCGGCGGCCATGACAAAGGTGAATCCCAGTGCAATGATCGTCAGCATGCTCATCTGCCGGAGCAGAAGGAATAAGTTCCCGGCCGTGAAGAAGTTGTTCGCGGTGACCGAGAAAACGGCGAAGATGAGGACGGCGCCGAGCACGGTCCCGTATTTCCTCAGAAAGTTCTTGTCCAGCCTGACTCTCGTCAAGATGTGCGCGCTGTTCACTGTGCAACCTTTCCACCGAGCATGGCATGCATGATCGACTCCCGGGCATTCTCTGATTTGGGATCGAACTCACCCACGATTCTTCCTCCATGAACCACGAGAATTCTGTCGCAGATGGTGAGCAGCTCCGGCAGGTAAGAGGAAAGAAAGAGAATCGATTTGCCGTTGCGTGCAAGCTGGTCCACCAGCGCGTAGATGTCCTCTTTTGCCTTGACGTCAATTCCCTTCGTCGGCTCGTCGAAAAGTCCGACTCGGAAGTCCCCGTTCAGCCACCGGGACAGAACCACTTTCTGCTGATTGCCGCCGCTCAGGTACTTCACTGGCTGGGCATACCCGCTGGTCTTGATGGACAGCAGGTCGATGTACTTCTCCGCTGCCTCGATCTCCCGGCCCGTGTCCAGCATTCCCCCGCGCGCAAACCGGTCCAGGTAGGTCAGGGTGATATTCTTCATGATGGAAAAGTTCGGAATGAGGCCCTGCGCCTGCCTCTCTTCGGGCACCAGGGCGATCCCGCGGGACACGGCCGTCTCGGGGGAAGGCTCGTACTTCCTGTCGAAAAGGGTGATATGCCCCTGGCGTATCCTGTCGAGGCCGAAAACCGCCTTCGCGATCTCCGATTTGCCGGCCCCCACCACGCCGGCGATGCCGAGGATCTCCCCCCGGTGCAGCTCCAGGCTCAGATCCTTCAGCGTGTCCGTCCACACGCCCTTCAGCTCCAGGTCCACGTCGAGACACGACGAGCAGTCCCCCCTCTTGTAGATCGTGAAGCTCTCATGACCCAGCATCATTGCCACGATCTTCGCGGGGGTCGCATCCGCTCTCTCCACGGTCCCGATCTTCGCCCCGTCCCGGAAGACCGTGACCCTGTCGGAGATTTCCATGACCTCCTCGATGTTGTGGGTAATGAAGATGATGCCCATGCCTGTCGTCTTCAGTCCCTTGATGATCTGCAGGAGCGTCTTTCTCTTTTCTTCACTCAGGGAGGTCGTCGGCTCGTCGAGGATGAGGACCTTCGGGCTGTGCACCAGGACCTTTGCGATCTGCACAATACGCTCCAGGGAGGCATCCAGCTCGTAGGCGGGAGTGGTCACCGGGACATCCACACCAAGCTGCTCGAGCACCCGCGCGGCCTTCTTCTTCATCTCCCTGTCGTTCACGAAGCCGACGCCGGCGAACCGGGTCCGTTCCTCCGCGCCGACGAAGATGTTCTGATAGACATTGAAGAACGGCACCAGGTTCACCTCCTGGTGGACCGTCCGCACGCCCGCAGTCTCGCTGTCCCGCACGCCGGAGAACGCCACCGGGCGGCCCTCCATCGTGATCCGTCCATGGGACGGCGCGTGCACGCCGGAAAGCAGCTTGATGAACGTCGATTTTCCCGCCCCGTTCTCCCCGACCAGAGTATGAATCTCCCCTGCGGCGAGCTCGAAATCGATGTTCTGCAGCACCCATACGCCGTTGAACTCTTTTCCGATTTCCTGCGTCTCCAGCACGACGCGTGGTTTTTCCAAGGGGATACCCATCCTCGACTCTTGTCTCACTCGTTGTTGCGTGAAGCTGCCGGAAGAGAGGTGTGATGGGCGGCGCCCGCCGCTCATCACACCCGCACATTCCAGTGACTACTCTTTCTCGGGAGGAATATTGTCCTTCGTGATCAGTATCCCGGGGACGTAGATATGCCTCTGCTCGATCTTCTTCCCGTTCAACAGGTCGAATACCCGGTCCACCACGGTCCTCGCGATGGTGTCGGGGTCCTGTGCCAGGGTCGCCTTGAACGGGCTGTCCGGCTTTCTCATCTCCTTGTACGCCTCGGGGTCGCCGTCAATGCCGGTGATGGAGATGTACTTCTGCAGCCCGGCATCCCGGATTGCCTGCGCAGCGGCAACTCCGACGCCGTCAAAGGTCGCGAATACCCCCGAGATCTCTCCGGGCTTCGGATGAGCCTGGAGGATGGCCTCCAGCTTGGCTTTGGCATCCGGCAGGAAATCGGGCCATGCATAGACGAAGCCGTATCCCACCTGCACGTCAGGGTTCTTGGCCACCACCTCGTGGAGGGCGTTCTTCCTGACCCGTATCATGGAGCCTGCGTCGTTGTAGATCTCCACGAGTGTTCCCTTGTGGCCCATGAACTCCATGAGCTTCTCCGCGGACTTTGTTCCCAGCTGGTTGTTGTCCGACTCAACGAAGACATCCACGAAATCCGCGTCTCCTCCGTCCATGGAGCCGATGATGATTCCCTGCTTCTTCGCCGCCGCAAGCGGAGGAGCCACCTGGTTGATGTCCCCTTCCTCGATGATGATGGCATCGACCTTCTGAGAGATGAAGCTTTCGATTGCCGACACCCGGCTGGATACATCAGCGGTCACCGTGGAAACGACCTTGCCCCCGTTCTTCTGGATCTGGCTCATCATTGCATCCCGGCCGATCCGGGCGAAGAAGTTGGCCTGGCCGAAATTGTTGATTCCGACCGTAAAGACCTTCTTCGCGCCACTCTTCGCCTCGCTGCTTCCGCCGGCCGACACGAACGCGACCGCACACAGAGCCATCATCGCGCACACGAACAGCCTTTTCATCGTCTTTCCTCCTATATTGATTTGTGAGAGACCTTTTTTGTCGGAGGGCGCCGGCTGACGCGCGGCCGCCCCCCTGCCCCCTGCCCGTTTCCCGCCGCGCCGTCCCTGAATCCGAGCCTGTGGGAGATCTCCGCGCAGGTGGTGAGCAGGAGATCCTTGTGGGCGCAGAGATCATCGATTTTCAGCCGGTACAGCACGGCCGTAATGCTGATGGATGCGACAACCTTGCCGGCATGATCGCGCAGAGGGGCGGCAATGCACCCCAGGTGAGGCTCATGCTCTTCACGGTCGACGGCACACCCGTTCCTGCGGATCAGCGCGAGCTCCCGCATGAGCCCCTCCCGCGTGACGATCGTGTGCGCGGTGTACTTCTGCAGGCGCACGGAGTCCAGCATTGCGTCGATCAGTTCCGGAGACTGGAAGGCGAGAATGCTCTTGCCCACGCCGGTGCAGTGCAGGGGTGCAATCTTGCCGATCTGGGAGTACATGCGGATTGCGTGCGGACTTTCCTTCTTGGCCACGTAGATGACCTGCCTGTCCACGAGCACGGCGAGGTGGATCGTTTCCTGGGTGACGTCATTCAGCTCCCGTATGCCCTGCGTGGCGAGCTCTGCAATATCCATGTTGTCGATGATGTGGCTGGCGAGGTCCACGAACTTCATTCCCAGCTGGTAGGCCTTTGATTCCGCGTTCTTCTGCAGGTAGCCGTTCCTGCAGAGCTCCGCCGTGAGACGGTGCGCGGTGCTCTTGTACAGGCCCAGGCGGTCCGCGATCTCCTGCAGCCTCATTTCCCTATTGTCCCTGAGCAGCTCGATGATCTGAAAAATCTTCTGCAGTGATTTCATGTCTTTGGGAAGTTCCACTGTATGGAACTAAGTTCCAATACAGTATACCCCCTCCGCCCTGCTGTCAAGTTTTTTCGGCGGACGCGCCGGCACGGGCGCGTCGGACGCACACTTATCTTGACAAATCGTGGAAAAGGGGGAAACACTCTCTTATCATAATATGGGATTTGGTTCTACGCTGTGGAACTTTCAGAGGCACGCGGGAGCGGGGAAAAGATCCGCGCATGAGCAGGGGAATCTCGAGAGATCGGCGCCGGGAGGATTGTGATGGGGAAGGTTGTCACATTCGGGGAAATCATGCTCAGACTGTCACCGCCGGGCCATGAGCGGTTTGTGCAATCAAAGACATTCAGCGCAATCTACGCAGGCGGGGAGGCGAATGTCGCGGTCTCATTGGCCGGATTCGGCCTGCACGCTTCCTTCGTGACCAAGCTGCCCCGGCACGAGATCGCGCAGGCCGCCCTCAACGAGCTGCGGCGGTACGGAGTAGATACGGACAACGTGGTGCGGGGCGGCGACAGGCTGGGGGTGTTCTTCTGCGAGAATGGCGCCTCGCAGAGGCCCTCGAAGGTCATCTACGACAGGGCGCACTCTGCGCTGGCGGACGCGTGCGCGCAGGACTTCGACTGGAAGAAAATCTTCGATGGCGCGCAGTGGTACCATTTCACCGGCATCACCCCGGCCCTTTCAGACGGCTGTGCCTCGCTGTGCATGGATTCGGTCAGAGCCGCCCGGCGCGCCGGGGCCACGATCAGCGTGGACCTGAACTACCGCAGCAAGCTCTGGAACAGCGAAAAGGCGGGGACAGTCATGGACGGCTTGACCCGTCTGTGCGATGTAATCATCGCGAACGAGGAAGATGCGGAGAAGGTCTTCGGCATTAAGGCGGACACGACGGACATTGCCGCAGGACGGTTGAGCTGCGAGGGATATGAGAGAGTCGCCGCGGAGCTGCAGAAGCGATTCGGAGCCCGCTACGTGGCCATCACCCTCCGGGAGAGCCGCTCCGCGTCCGACAACGGCTGGTCCGCGCTCCTGTTTGATGGAACACGTTTTTACAGGTCGCAAAAGTACGATATCCACATCGTGGACCGGGTAGGCGGCGGGGATGCATTCGCGGGCGGTCTCATTTACGGGCTGTCATCGGGAATGGCACCCCAGAAGGCCCTTGAGTTCGCCGTCGGGGCTTCGTGTCTGAAGCACACGATCCTGGGGGACTTCAACATGGTGTCCTTGGACGAGGTGGAGACATTGCTGAAAGGCGACGCCTCCGGCCGGGTCCAGAGATAACCGGCGTACTTCCGGTCCCCACGGGAAGGAGGGTGACGTGCTCCACTTTGCATACCATGAACCGGATTCCCTTGCCGGGGTCATTTCGCTGCTCGCGGACCAGGGAGAAAATGCCGCATTGCTGGCGGGCGGGACCGATCTGCTTGTGGATGTGAGACATGGGAAACTCCATCCCGCCTGTGTCGTCAGCCTGTGGGGCGCGCCGGAGCTGCAGGGCATGACTGAAGAGGACGGCGGATCCATGCGCGTGGGTGCCCTGTCCACAGCAGCCGGGCTGGGGGAAAGATTTGCCGCCCGGCCGGCCTGGAAATGTCTTTCCGAAGCGGCGCTGCTGCTCGGCTCACGCCAGATACAGAATGTCGCGACCGTCGGCGGCAACATCTGCAAGGCCTCGCCGGCCGCAGACCTGGTGACCGCGCTTCTCTGCCTGGATGCACGCGTTCTTCTGAGCGGCCCGCAGGGCAGGAGAGAAGTCCCCCTGGAAGGCTTCCTGACCGGCCCCGGCAGGACTTCCATGCAGGCCGCTGAAGTGTTGACCGGCATCCGTCTTCCGGCCCCGCCTGACGGTGCGGCCACGGCATTCATGAAAATCATGCGGCGCAAAGCAGAGGACCTTTCGACCGCGGCGGTGAGCGCGCACCTCTCGATCGGAGGAAAGGGACGGACGGTGCAGAGCTGCCGGATCGCACTCGGTGCTGTCGCGCCTTTTCCCTTCCGTGCGCGGAGCGCGGAAGCGATTCTGATCGGCCAGGTTCTCAGTCCCGAGCTTCTGTGCACGGCAGCCGAAGCCGCACGTGGCGAAGCGCGGCCTATCGACGATATGCGCGGATCGGCGGAGTACAGGAGTGAAATGATCGCGGTCCTGGTCCGCCGCGCCGTGGCAGCCGCGGCTGAGCGCACGGGGGAAGGAGACGCACAGTCATGAACTCCCTGATGAACATTCACCTCCGGGTCAACGGTCATCCCTATTCGATGGACATCGATCCCTCCTCCACACTTCTGGACGTGCTGAGAAATCACCTCCATCTGTCTGGTACAAAAGAGAATTGCCTGGAGGGAGAGTGTGGTGCATGTACCGTCCTCATAGATGGAAGAGCGGTCAACTCGTGCCTTCTACTGGCTGCCCGCGCGCAGGGAAAAGAAATCACGACGATCGAGGGCCTTGCGCAGGGGGGCACGCTCCACCCCGTCCAGGAGGCGTTCATCAGGGAGGGAGCCATCCAGTGCGGTTATTGCACCCCGGGGTTCATCATGTCGACCATTGACCTTCTTGCGGCCCATCCCGAGCCGACCGACGCAGAGATCGATCATGCCCTGGCGGGAAATATCTGCCGCTGCACGGGGTACGTGAAAATCCGCCAGGCGGTCCGGGCCGCCGCCGGCCGGGGAGGCGCATCCCATGAAGCCTGACACGCTTATCGGACGGAACACGACGAGACAGGATGCGCGGGAAAAGGCAACCGGGGAGTTCATCTATGGGATGGATTTCCGCCTGCCCGGCGCGCTGGAAAGCGTGGTCCTTCGGAGTCCCCTGCCCCACGCACGCATCGTGAAGATCGACGCCGGCAGGGCCGAAGCCTTGCAGGGGGTCCGCGCCGTGATCCTCGGACGGGATCTGCCCGAGGTCTACATGAACGGCCCGGTGGAAGACCAGCCGCCGCTGGCGGTCGACATCGTGCGCTACTTTGGAGAACCGGTGGCGCTCGTCGCAGCGGACACACTGGAGATCGCGCAGGAGGGAGCGCGCCTCATCGACATCGCGTTCGAGCCCCTGCCGGTGGTCACCGAACCCGAACCGGCAATGCTTCCCGGAGCCCCACTTCTGCACCCCCATTGGAAGTCGTACGTGGCGGACGAGCAGGTGGTGAGAGACGGGAATGTGTGCTGTCATGCCCGCCTGCAGAATGGCGACGTCGAGCGTGGCTTTGCCGGCTCCGATCTGGTCGTGGAAGGCGACTTCTCGACCGCCAGCGTTCACCAGTCCCACGTGGAGCCCCGGGTTGCGACGGGCGTCCTGGAAGCGGATGGCGTGGTGACTGTGTACAGCAACACGCAGCTGACCATCTGGATCCGAAGCCAGGTGGCCCGCGTGCTGCGCATGCCGGAGGACCGGGTCCGCATCGTTCCCCTTGGAATCGGGGGAGGTTTTGGATCGAAACTCTATGCCCAGATCGAGCCGTTCGTCGCGCTCCTTGCCAGGAAGACCGGTCGGGCGGTGCACATGTTCACCCCGCTGGAAGAGGAGCTGACCGCTGGCTTGCCGCGCCATCCCACGCGGATTCATCTCAAGACAGGGGTGAGGAGAGACGGCACCATTGTCGCGCACCAGGCACGGATGATCGTCGACTGCGGTGCATATGCCGGATCCGGCCCCGAAGTGGCCGGCATTGGCGCGCTGATGCTGACCGGGCCGTACAGGCTCCCCAATGTTCTCTTCGACGGCTTCGCGGTCTATACCAACAAGACCAATTTCGGGGCCTATCGCGGACCGGGCGGCCCGCAGTCCGTGTTTGCCCTGGAATCGCACTTCGACGTGGTGGCGGACAGGCTCGGCATCGACCCTCTGGAGTTTCGTCTCCGCAATATCGCCGGGGAGGGCGATGAGGTCGCAAACGGGCAGATCCTCCTGGGGGTGGGGCTGAGGGAAGCGCTGGAAAAGGCTGCGGCGGCCATCGACTGGGGGAAGCCCTCGCCTGCCTTTCACGGCAAGGGCCTGGCGCTGAGCTGGTGGACCACCACCCTCCAGAAGAGCACGGTCCGCGTTTCCCTGGACGCAGAAGGCCGTTGTGTTGTCGGCGTCGGAACCCAGGAAATGGGTACCGGCGGCGTGATGGGCGCTCTCCCGCAGATCGTCGCCGAAACGATGGGAATAGGGATGGACGATGTCGTGATAGATGTCACGGACACGAGCAAAGGCCTGTGGGACTGGGGCTCGCAGGGAAGCCGGACGGCCTTCAACCTGGGCCGCGCGGCGCAGGGGGCGTGCATCGCGCTCACGGCGAAGCTGAAAAGGGCTGCCTCATGCGCGCTGGGCGTTGGAGCGGAGCTCCTGGAGATCAAAGGCAGGTCGGTCATTTCCCGCGCACGGCCTGAGGCGCACATCTCCCTGGCAACCCTGGCGCGATCAGACACCAGGGGAGAACTGTGCGTGATATATGAATCCATTCCCGAGCCCGCGAAGTACAGGAAGGAACGCCTGATCTCGGTCCTGTACCCTGCCTTTCACTACCCCCATTTTCACTGCCACGCGGCGGAGGTCGAGGTCGATCCTGAGACAGGGCAGGTCAGTGTCCTCAGATTCGCGGCGGCGCATGATATCGGCACGGCAGTCAATCCGTCACTGATTGAAGGCCAGATCCAGGGTGGAGCAGCCCAGGGAATCGGGATGGCGCTGATGGAGGAGGTTCGATACAAGGACGGGTACCGCACGAACATCAACTGGACCGATTACAAGCTGCCTACCACCATGGATGTTCCGGATATCAAGGCCATTATCGTCGAGCACCCGGTTGCCGGGGGAGGTCCGTATGGATTGAAAGGTCTCGGCGAGGCGCCTGCCATCGAGCCTCCGGCGGCCATTGCGAATGCCATCGCGCGCGCAATCGGAGTCCGCATCACTTCACTGCCCATGACAGCAGAGAAGATTCTGAAGGCCATCCGGGCCGCGCGGAGCGAAAAATGAAAAACGTGTCCCGCATTGCGCAGGAGGTCACCGGCTCTCCCATAAGAAAGATGTTCAACATCGCCGGCAGGATGAAGGATGTCATCAGCTTCACCGTCGGAGAGCCGGATTTCGTCACGCCCCGGAATATCATGGATGCCGCGGTGCGCTCTCTTGAACGCGGAGAAACCCATTACACTCCGAACGCAGGACTGCTTCCCGTGCGGGAGGCCATCGCCACGCGAATGAATCAAGAGCTTTCGGTGTCCCCGGACCCCGAGAAGGAGATCATCGTCACCGCTGGTGGAATGGAAGCCCTCATGCTCGGAATGATGGTTCTCATCGATCCTGGCGACGAGGTGATCATCAGCGACCCTCACTGGTCGAACTACCCCCGGCAGGTCCAGATGTGCGGTGGAGTTCCGCGTTTCGTTTCGGTGCGCGAGGAAGAAGGCTTCGTCCTTGACCCGCAGGAGGTGCGGAAGGCCATCACGGGAAAGACGAAGATCATCGTTCTGAATTCGCCGTCGAACCCGACGGGCGCTGTCATGGACGTGGACACGACGCGGGAAATTGCCCGGCTGGCTGTGCACCATGACCTGTTCGTCATTTCCGACGAGGTCTATCACCACTTCCTGTATGACGGGGCAGTCTTCACGAGCATCTCGACTCTCGAAGGCATGCGGGAGCGTACTCTGGTGGTGGACAGCCTTTCCAAGACGTATGCAATGACAGGGTGGAGAGTCGGCTACGCCGTCGGACCTGAAATGATCGTGAAGAATATGGTGAAATACCAGGAAAACTTCATCGGGTGCGTCAACTCGCAGGCGCAGTACGCAGCCGTAGAGGCGCTGGAGGGCCCACAGGACGCGCTGCGCCAGATGCTCCGCACATACACGGACAGGAGAAAAGCGATCGTCAAGGGGATCAACGGCATTGCGAATCTCTCCTGTGTCCCTCCGAAAGGGGCGTTCTACTGTTTCGTCAACATACGCAAGTCACAGATGAGATCGGAAGAGTTCGCCATGGAGCTGCTCAAGGAAACCGGGGTCGTGACTGTCCCGGGCTCCGGTTTCGGCTGCGCCGGAGAAGGCTACATGAGGTTGTCCTACGCGACGTCGGAGGAAAATATCGCGCGCGGCCTCGAGAGAATTCGGCGGTTCATGGAGTCCCGGAGGTCATGATGCAGGCTCAGAAAGTCAGAGATGCGATTATCGGACAAAAGCTGATCGCCATCGTACGGGGCGTGGAGGGCGGAAAAATCGTCGAAACAGTGGCCGCGCTGTCCCGAGGCGGGATACATCTTGTCGAGATAACACTCGACCAAAGCCACGAGGACAAACTGCAGGAAGCCCTCGACGCAATCCGGTGCATCAGCCGCGAGTTCGACGGCACGGTTTTTACCGGCGCGGGAACGGTCCTGACCCCCGCCCAGGCTTCCCGGGCGGTCGAAGCCGGAGCCCTGTACATAATATCTCCGGACACGAACCCGGCCGTCATCCGCAGGACCAGGGAGCTCGGTGCGCTGGCTATCCCCGGCGCATTCACACCCACTGAAATCGCCGGCGCCGCGGCCGCAGGCGCGGATTTCGTGAAGCTGTTCCCTGCCGGGCTCCTTGGCTGCGAGTACGTCAAAGCTGTCAGGGCCCCGCTGTCGCACATTCGCCTCCTTGCGGTGGGGGGCGTAGATCTCACCAACGCGGGGGATTTCCTGCGGGCCGGTGTGGTCGGCTTCGGGATCGGAAGCAACCTCGTGGACAGGAAGCTCGTTTCCCGGGGAAGTTTCGATGAAATCGAGGCGCGGAGCCGCGCCTTTGTTCAGGCGGTGACCGGTGAATGAGAGCGACATCCCTTATACACGGGTATTCCCCCATCCGCTGGAAAAAGTCTGGCGTGCGATAACGGAACCTGCGCATCTGGCGGCGTGGTTCCCGACGACCATAGACGGCGAACGGAGGGCCTGACGGACACGTTCGGCGAATACGGCAAATCCGCACGGAATGCCGCCGGTTGGCACGTCTGCCTGGCGAATCTGGAAGCGCACCTGGCGGATCGACAGACCGGTTCGCTCCAGTGGAAGCCGCTTTTCGCCGAATATGGGCATCGGTTTGGACCAGAAGCCGCCGCAATCGGTCCACCGGCAGGTCATCCGGAAGCGGAGAGGAAAATCGATTGACGGAGCGCCGAACGTCGGCGCCCGGTCCCAATCGACCGATCCGTCTTTTTTCCCTTTTCTCTGACAAACCGGGTACATACATTCAGGTGAGAAGGTGAGGAGGGATAAGATGGAGTATCGACGACTAGGTAGTGCGGGCCTCAAACTGAGTGTCCTTTCCTATGGCTCGTGGGTCACGTACGGAAAGCAGATCGACGTGGATTCGGCGGCCGCATGCATGAAGGCGGCGTGGGACTCCGGGGTGAACTTCTTCGACAATG
>Ga0265316_10001808_pt1 | contig 22505 bp, 18 predicted proteins | sample 4522metaG_FD_202092 | JGI IMG/M metagenome (GOLD analysis project Ga0265316, IMG submission 202092) | Rhizosphere microbial communities from Carex aquatilis grown in University of Washington, Seatle, WA, United States - 4-5-22 metaG | ecosystem: Host-associated > Plants > Roots > Rhizosphere >... | reverse complement strand
AGGCCCAACTGACCACAAGACTATTGACCGGCGTACCTTGTACGACTGCCAGTGTGGCTGGATCAAGCCATTTGCGAAGCACTTCGGCTGTATCCGCCGTGAAGCCCTTCTCGTTCTTGCGGCGTGCGATATCCAAGGGGCCTGCTGGCCATCGCATCGGTATGGACTCTGTGTTCAGGGCCATGCTCGTATGCCTCCCATCTCTTCCGTTGAAGCAGTAGATTCAACCGAAATATCTGTTTGGATTCCTGGGTAGGAACAATATACCCATTGGCTCGGTTGGCGCAATAGATTCCCTGGGCCCGAAACAATTATTTTCCAAGGCCATCCTTCCGGAGGCCATTATCTGTTCAACGCACAATTCTCGCTCCATTCAACCCATGTATTTCCCTCCAGCTCTTACGGTCCGGCTGGCGTCGTCCGACCTCTGGCGCGCTATGATCTAGCATTCTTGTTTTCTGCGTTTTTCCCGCCTGTTTCGTGGAAAATCGTTCGGATAACAATGAAAAGAGTCGAGATAGGAGAGCGTTCTTATGAATTCCGATACATCAACCGGGAGGGTAATCTCGCGGCGCGATGCGATTGCCGGCGGCTTGGCGGCGCTTGTGGTCCCGCGCCTGATGGCTGGAGCTGTTAAGCAACCGAATTCAAGCCAGAAACTGCGGATTGCCTGCGTGGGCGTCGGCGGCGTGGGCCAGGACTATCTGGCCGGCTGCAAGGACGAAGAGATCGTCGCGCTCTGTGACCTCGACCACGAATACTCCGCGCCGGCCTTCATCCTCTACCCCAAAGCTAGGCTTTACAAAGATTTCCGGCAGATGTTCGAGAAGGAAGAAGAGAACTTCGACGCGCTGATCGTGGCCACGCCGGACCACTGGCACTCTCACCTGGTGCTGGCTGGGCTGGCCATGAATAAGCACATCTACTGCGCCAAGCCGGTCACGCGCACTATCGCCGAGGAGAGAAGAGTGAAGGCCGCTTGCCTTGCCTCCCCGGTCACTACCAAGGCAGGCATTCAGGATGCGTGCGCCTCGCCTGCCCGCGCCACCACCGAATTGCTGTTGAGCGGGGCCATCGGCCCGGTCCGTGAAGTCCACTTCTGGACCGGCACACACAGCCCCAGCGGACTGGCGCGGCCGACAGAGGTCCAGACGCCGCCCCCAGGGATGAACTGGGACCAGTGGTGCGGCCCCTCGCCGGCGCGGCCGTACCACAGGACCTACCACTACGGGAACTGGCGGCCCTGGTGGGACTTTGGCACCGGTAACGTGGGCGACGTGGCCTGCCATGCGTTGCACATCTTCCACGACGAACTCGAGATGGGGGCCCCGGACTGGGTGGCCTCCAACGCCTGCCAGTCCTTCTCCCTGGCCGGCGTCGTCGAAAACAGCGAGTGTTCCAGCATCGCCAACTATATCCAGTGGCACTTTCCGGCTCGTGGCAAACACCCGGAGATGATGGCTTACTTCTATGACGGCGGCCTGCAGCCGCCACGGCCCCTGAGCATGCCTGTCGATATGGGGATGCCGGGCAGGGGCATCATGTTCGTGGGCGAAGAGGGCGTTCTGGTTTCGGCGTTCTACGGGGGTAGCCCATGGTTGCCGGACCATACTCTGGCGCGACCGGGCCAGCAACTGCGCGGACTCCCTGGCGGTCAGCTCCTGCCAGAGAGCCATTTCAAGGACTTCAAACAGCCCGAACCGACCCTGCCGCGATGTGAGCGAGCAGATCACTACGCCGAGTGGATTCGGATGTGCAAGACCGGCAAAAAGTCCATTACGCCCGTGGAATACGCCTGCTGGCTAACGGAGTTCGCACTGCTCGGAACCCTGGCGGAGCGCAGATACAGCACACCCGGCGCGCGCTCCCGATCGGGCTGGGGGCAAAACGGCAGATCAGACTCCGCGGTGGTCTCGATTCCCGCCTCCAGCGACGGCCATGTGCATCTGGCCGACGCAGTGCCAGCGGCTGTCGCCCAAGCGGATGCGCCCCGCTACTGGCGCACCTCCAAAGTCCTCCTCTGGGACGCAAAGGCCATGCGATTCACCAACGACGAGGGGGCGAATAGCTACGTTGATATGCCTTATCGCACGGAGTGGGACTACAAGGTGTAAGAGGCCGCGCATTTCCCCGGAGGAACTCCATTGAGTAGTATGTGTGTGTGAAAGAGTTTTGAACCCATCGGCTGCTTAAAAAATGTGAGGAACGCGCCAATGTCAAAGTCGTCCATCTCCCGCCGCAGATTTCTTGAAACCGCCGCGGTAGCGGCAGCAGGGCTACCCGTCCTGTTCAAAGCCAGCCATGCCGCGCTTGCAGCCGCTCCGGCGGCGCGCTACACGCCGCCCCAGTCTCCGCGAACCCGGCTGAACTTCAATCTGAACTGGCGCTTTATCCGAGAGGACGTGGCCGGGGCCGAGGCTCCTGCCTCCGACGACTCGCAATGGACCACCGTCAGCACCCCGCACAGCTTCAACGATGTCGATTCGTTCCGGAAGATCATCTCGCACAGCGGCGGCGACCTGGGCACATACAAGGGGCTCTCCTGGTATCGCAAGCGCTTCAAGTTGCCCGCCAATTATTCCGGCCGCAAGATCTTTCTCGAATTCGAAGGCATGCGCCAGGCCGGCGACATCTTCCTCAATGGGAAGCAGGTCGGCCTGTACGAGAACGGAATCACCGCATACGGAATCGACATCACCGGCGCGGTACATTGCGGGAGCGAGGAGAACGTGCTGGCCGTGAAGGTGGACAATCAGACGACCTACGAGGAACGCGCCACCAAGACCAGATTTGAATGGAATGCCAACGACTTCAACCCCGACCATGGCGGCATCAACCGCCATGTCTGGCTGCACGTCACCGGCCGGATTCACCAGACGTTGCCGCTCTATTGCGGGTTGGAGACCACAGGCGTTTACGTTCATGCCGGCAACTTCGATCTCCTGAATAAGGCCTGCGACGTGACGGTGGAATCCGAGGTGCGCAACGATTCGGGCGATCGGGCGACGGTCGGGTTGTCGGTAGCAATCGTCGATCACAGCGGGCAGATTCGCGCACAGTTCGACGGCGAACCGGTCGATATGGTGGATGGCGAGAAGACCGTGCTGACGGCGTCCGGAGGGCTGAAGAGCGCGCGCTTCTGGAGCATTGAAGACCCTAGCCTTTACACCGTCTACACCATTCTGAAGGTGGACGGGAGGGTCGTCGATACCGACAAGATCGTCACTGGATTCCGCAAAGCCGAGTTCAAGGGCGGCGCCGGCAAGGGCGGCGTCTATCTGAACGGAAAGTTTGTCTACCTGAAAGGCTTCGCGCAGCGAGCCAGCAACGAGTGGGAGGGCCTGGGCCAGGCATATCCCGACTGGATGCACGACTACAACGCCCAGCTTATCCGCGCCTGCCACGGCAACTACATCCGCTGGATGCACATCGCGCCGCAGAAGGTGGACGCAGACGCAATGGCACGCTACGGCATCGTCCAGGTCTGCCCGGCGGGCGATAAGGAGCGCGATGTCTTTGGACGCCAGTGGGATCAGCGCCTTGAGGTCATGCGCGACACCATCATCTACTACCGCAACAACCCCAGCATCCTCTTCTGGGAGGCGGGCAACACGGTGGTAACGGTGGAACACCTTCAGCAGATGGTCGCGCTGCGCAAGCGGTGGGACCCCGAGGGCGGACGCGTGATGGGCGCTCGCGGCAACGACGACGCCGCACTGAATACCGCCACCACCCCCATTGGCGAGTTCTTCGGAATCATGATCGGCCAGGATCCCCATACGGATGCGCTGACCAGCCCCAGCGATATCTTCCGCGGATACAGCGCCATCCGCCGCGATCGCGCACCGCTGATAGAGACCGAAGACTTCCGCGACGAAGGTGCACGCCGCTTCTGGGACGACTACACGCCACCCTATTACAAAGCCAAGAAGGGACCAAACGATACATGGAGAAACCGGTCTCGGTATCTCTATACCTCGGAGAGCTTCGCGCTGGCGGGAATTGAACGGTATTGGGATTATTGGCAGAACCGCATCTCCAACCCCGATCCGGCCCACTCCAAGTGGTCCGCCTATGCCTCCATCTACTTCTCCGACTCTGACGCGGACGGCCGCCAGGATTCGAGCGAGGTCTGCCGGGTGAGCGGCAAGGTGGACGCGGTGCGCCTGCCCAAGGAGATCTACTACGCCCATCGCGTGATGCAGAACGAGCAGCCGGACTTGCACATACTCGGCCACTGGAATTATCCGCTGGAACAGCCTGCTACTCCGGAGGAGCCCGCCATACCGGGGCGGCCCCCGGCTCCGGGCCGGCCCCCGTTTCCAGACCAGCCGGCAATCCCGGCCCAGCCCGTCCACAAGACGGTGAAAACCGTTTACGTTGTCGCCAACACCGAGTCGGTGGAGCTCATCCTCAACGGCAAGTCACTGGGCGTGAACGCGAAGCCGGAGAACGGTTACGTCTTCGCATTCCCCGAGGTTGCGTTTGTGCCGGGGAGCCTGAAGGCCGTGGGTAGAAATGGCGGCAAAGTGGTGGCCGGGCAGGAGCTGACCACAGCCGGCGAGCCCGCCGCCATCAAGCTGACTTCGACGGTAGGTCCGCGGGGATTCGAGGCCGATGGGCAGGATGCCGTGTTCATCGACGTTGAGGTGGTGGATGCAAAGGGGCAGTGTTGCCCGACGGACGATGCAAGGATCGACTTTACCTTCTCTGGCCCGGGCATCTGGCGCGGCGGCTATAACAGCGGCAAGATCGATACCACCAACAATCTGTATCTGAATACTGAATGCGGTATCAACCGCGTTTCGGTGCGGTCGACTCTCGTGCCCGGAACGATGACAATCACCGCCAGCCGTGAAGGCCTGAAGCCTGCGAAGATTCAGATCGTATCCAAGGCGGTCAATCTGGCGGATGGTCTATCGAACCTGGCACCGCAACTGCTGCGTGGACCGGCGGAGGGATGACGCCGGTAGAACAATTGAGGTCCTGAATGAAGAAGAGCGCAATTCTCCTGGCGATGTTGGTTCTGTTGCCGTGTTTTGCAAATGCCAAAGGCACGACTAAGCCGGCCAAACGTTACCCGGTCACGGATTTTGGCGCTGTGGCCGATGGGACGACCGTCAATACCAAGGCCATTCAGGCGGCCATCGACAAATGCGCCTCTTCCGGAGGCGGTGTCATTGTCATTCCCAAGGGAACCTTCTTGAGCGGCGCCATCTTCCTCAAGCAGGGCGTCAACCTGCTGGTCGAAAAAGATGGGGTCCTGAAAGGCACTACGAATATCGACGACTACCCCATGATTCAAACGCGTTGGGAGGGCACGGAAGAACCCTTTACCTCGTCCTTCATCAACGCCGACGGCGTTACCGGCCTGGTAATCTCCGGCGAGGGAACCATCGACGGATCAGGAGAAGAGTGGGTGCAGAAAAATCCTTATCGCCGGCCACCGCCCGGGGCTGCCGGTGCCGCGCCGCAGGCTCCGCCACCGGAAGCCCTGAGAATGCGCCGTGGGCGTCCCCGGCTGATCGGCATTCAGAACTCCAAGCGGGTCCGCATCGCCGATCTGAATTTGCACAATCAGGCGGTCTGGTGCCTCTTCATTCTCTATAGCGAGGATGTGGTGGCGGAGAATCTGCGCATCACCGCGGAACACAACATCCCCAGCTCCGACGGCATCGACATCGATTCCTCCCGGCGCGTGCGCGTCAACAACGTCTACATCGACGTGAACGACGACTGCATCTCCATCAAGAGCGGCAAAGACGCTGACGGCCTCCGCGTCAACCGTCCTGCAGAGGACATCCTCATTGAGAATTCGCATTTCGCCTATGGTCATGGCGGAGTTGCGATGGGCAGCGAAACCTCGGGCGGAATCCGCAACGTGATGGTGCGCAACTGCATCTCGGACTCCGGCAACTGGGCGCCCATTCGCTTTAAAACGCAGCCCAGCCGAAGCGGCGTAGTGGAAAACATCACCTATCGCGATATGAAACTGCACGAGACCAAACAGGCATTTGAGTTCAACATGGAGTGGCGCATGGTGCCGCCCATCGCTCCGCCCGCCAAAGTACTGCCTGTCGTTCGGAATGTGAAGATCATCAACGTATCGGGCGACGTCGCGTCTGTCGGCATCATCCACGGCCTCGCCGGCAGCCCCATTCGGGACATTACCTTTAAGAACTGCAAGATCACCGCGCAGAAGGGCTTCAAGATCGATCACGCGCGGAATGTAGACATGAAGGGTCTGTTACTGGATGTAAAAGAGGGCGAAGCCATCACCAAAACGGATGTGGAATAGCGAATCCGGGCACTACAGGATTATCTGGCAAAAAATAACCGGGCCGCATACTTCTGCCCGGGCGTAGATCCTATGTTCTCAAATGTTCTCAAAAAATATTGGTTGCGGGGGCTGGATTTGAACCAGCGACCTTTGGGTTATGAGCCCAACGAGCTACCGGGCTGCTCCACCCCGCATTAAGAGTTTATCAACTGCCCATATGCGGGTCAAATGCGGGTCATTCTATTCTGTTGTATATGTGCTGCCGATTTGCCCGTATCTCCCCGATGGACACTCTTGCCGGCTGGTTTGGCGTCGGGCCTGAGAATATTCCCTGGTTTGGGCCCAGCTACAACGTGGCGCCGTAAAGCGTTCAGCCTATCGTGCGCCTGAACCACGATTTTGGCAGCCGGGAGTTCGCCCTGTTGCGCTGGGGATTGGTGCCCTTCTGGGCCAAAGATGCCAAACTCGGCTTCTCTACCTTCAACGCCCGCTCAGAAGAAGCATCTAAGAAGCCCGCCTTCAGCAAAGCTCTCAAGGCACGCCGTTGCCTGGTGCCCGCCGATGCCTTTTACGAGTGGAAACGCATTGAATTGATGCGAAGACCGAACAGCCCTACGCCATCGCGCTCAAAAGCGGCGAGCCTTGCGTCTTCGCCGGACTGTGGGAGCGTTGGCAGCCCCGGAAAGGCTCGGCTCTGGAGACCTTCACCATTCTGACCACTGAACCCAATGAGTTGATGAAGCCGATTCACAACCGGATGCCGGTGATTCTCGCAGCCCGTGATTACAGTCGCTGGCTCGATGTTGGCGACCCGGCCTGCCCGCCCGTGGACCTGCTTCGCCCCTTCCCTGCCGAAAAGATACGTGCCTGGCCGGTCGGCAACCGCGTCGGAAACGTGCGTAACAACGATTCGCAATTACTTGAGCAATTCTGACCGGTCTGGCTCACTCAAGTGCGCCCACAATTCCCTTGGCGCTCTTTCGGCTTTTTAACTCGATGGGGCAGTCCGCACGCGGAGGAGCACCAATGTCCGATCAGAATCAGTATGGCCTTTCAGACAACAACGCCGGCGGAATCGCCTACCTGACGATCATTCCGGCAATTGCTTTCTTGATCGTAGAGCCGTTCAAGAGAAATTCCTTCATTCGCTTCCACTCCTGGCAATCCATTTTCTTCTTTGTTGCCTGGGCGGTCATCGACATTCTGGCCGGAGTGATGCAGAATCTCACCCCTTCCGCCATCATCCTGACCCTGACGCTTCTGCAGTTGGTGCGTCTGCCCATGTTCATCGTCTGGCTCATCGCGCTGGTTAGCGCCGTAAACGGCAAGCGCATGAAGCTGCCTATCATTGGCAGCTTTGCAGAAAAGCTGGCCAACAGGTAGCCAATCCTACCGCTGCCTGCCCTTCTTGCCCAGCTTTTTCCGGGCCCTGAAGGAACGCACCGGTGCGGCGTTGGCCTTCTTCTTCTTCGCCTTCGAGCGGGATTTAGTGGCTTTCTTGCCGGTTAGCTGAATGCCCTCTTCCACAATCGAGAACTGCAGCTTGCGTTCCTGGGTCAGAATGCGGTCCAGAATCACCTGCACCCGGTCGCCGGCCCGGAAGCGGCGGCCCGTGCGCTCGCCGATAATCTCGTGCGTATTCTCGCGCCAGCTGTAGCGGTCGCCGCGCAGTGTATCGATGGGCACCAGCCCCTCGACAAAGAGGTCGGTTAGCTCGACAAAGAGGCCGAATTTGGCCGGGTTCAGCACCAGCGCTGCAAACTCCTCGCCCACCCGGTCCTGCATGAACCGGACTTTCTTCCACTCCACGAGTTCGCGTTCGGCCTCGGCGGCGCGGCGTTCGGTCAGGCTGGTCTCCTCGGCAATCTGGGCCAGCACGGCCTCGGGAATGGGCGGCTCACCCGCGAAAACCACTACGGCCTTCGGTGCCCGAAGTTGCGGGATGCGGCTTGGGCCGAGCCCTTCATTTGGATGCGTCCATGGAGAGCTATGACGGCCCTCGGCCACTCTGCCCTCGCCGCGCACACCGGCCTGTAGTAGCGATTTTGTAATGCGGTGCACTATCAGGTCTGGATATCGCCGGATGGGCGAGGTGAAGTGCGTGTAGGTGGGTGCGGCCAGCGCGAAGTGGCCCTCGTTGATCTCGGAGTAGCGCGCCTGCATGAGCGAGCGAAGCATCAGGTAGCTCAGAATCCGCTCCTCCGGCTTGCCCTCGATGCGTGCCGACAGCTTCTGATACATTCGCGGCGTCACGGCTATATCTTCCGGTACTTCGTGCATCCGGGGATTGCGTCCCTGACCGTGCGACTCCCGCCGCTCCCCGCGAGTCTGGATGCGCTTCACCGGCAGCGCGCCCAGCCCCAGCGAGTAGCCAAAGCTAGCCGCCAACTCTTCAAATTGAACCACGCGGCGCGGTTCCGGCTTTTCGTGGATGCGATAGAGCGAAGGCACGCCCAGATCCTCCAGCCATGTGGCCACGCACTCGTTGGCCGCCAGCATGAACTCCTCGATCAGCCGGTTAGCCCAGGTGCGTTCAGACTTGGTTACGCCGCGCATCTGCCCCTGCTCGTCGAACTCGATCACCGGCTCGGGCAGGTCGAAGTCGATGCTGCCCCGCTCCTCGCGCCGCTTGTTCATCAGCCCGGCCAGCACGCGCATCCGCTCGAACTCAGGAACGAGTGCGGCATAGCGAGCGCGGGCCTCCGTATCGAGATCCCCACCGACAGGTCTTCGTCGGTTGGGTGATTTATCGCCTTCGAGGATGGCGTGGACATCCGTATACGTCATCCGCGCGGCGGAGCGGATGACGCCTTCGACAATCTCATAGCTCTCGATGCGTCCAGTGCAGTCCAACTGCATGATGCAGCTCAACACCAATCGGTCTTCACCAGGGCGCAGACTGCAAATGTTCGTCGAAAGCTCCTGCGGCAGCATGGGAATGGCGCGATCGGGAAAGTAGACGCTGGTTCCGCGCAGCCTCGCCTCTAGGTCCAGGTCTGTCCCCGGTCTGACATACTCGGCCACGTCGGCAATATGCACCTGCAGCTCGTAGCCGGCGCCGTTGGCGCGTTCGGCCACCAAAACAGCATCGTCGAAGTCACGAGCCGTCTCGCCGTCGATGGTCACGATAGGCAGGCTGCGAAAATCGCGGCGACTGGCGGCTTCTTCGGGGTCCAGATGAGCCACGCTCCGCGCCTCGGCCAGAACTTTTTCCGGAAAAACCCGCGGCAACTGGTGCTTGCGGATCATCATCTCCACATCCACGCCGAAGTCATCCGGCGAGCCCAGCACTTCAATCACCCGGCCGACCGGTGGTCGCGTCGGCGTCGGCCAACTGGTGATCTCCACATCCACCACCAGGCCTTCCAGGCTCTTGTGATCGGCGGCAGACGCCGCTTTGTCGCCCAGCACCCGGTGTGGCGTGGCGGTCTCTCGGGCCTCAGGCAGTTCCTGCCCGGCGGGAATCAAGATAGGCTGTGTCATCCGATCATCGAAGGGCACAACAAGGTTCCCCTGTGCGCGGTCGGAACGCGCATAGTGAAAGACCCCCACAACGGTAGGATTGCGACGCTCCAACACCCGCACAATTCGGCCCAGACGGCGACCGTCGGCCTTCGGCGGGGCAACCTCGACCAACACTTGGTCGCCCTGCATGGCGCTGTTGATCTCGTTGGGAGGAATGAAGATGTCTTCTTGTCCAGACGCCTGCCGCGCATTCGGCCGTACAAATCCGTAGCCTTCACGATGCAGATCGAGACGCCCCGCGGCCAGGTTTTCGCCTCCCCCCCCCACCCCGGAGATGGCCTTGGGTATGCTCCAGTGCTCCTTGTCTGCCTTGATCAGTTCACCACGAGCCGTCAACCGGGCCAATTGCTCCAGCAGCAGGCGCCGCTCCCGCCCGCCGCCCAGCCCCAGCTCACGCACAAGTTGCTTGTATCCTGCCTTCTGACCGGCAGATCGGGCAATCCTTGTCGCCAGTTCACGATCAGTCATACGCTAAGAGTAGGCTATTGGCAGGTTGGCGCGCAGGCTCTTGCCCGGTCATGCTGTGGCGTAGAATCTGACTTTGCCCTTGCCAAGCATGCAGTCTGACAAAATTAATTGTCCATCGGTTGCACTTTTTATAAACGTGCTCGATAATTTGCTGTTCCAGGTCTTAGAATAGCGAGAACGGTACATACTTGGCGGACCGCGATGAGGTAGCATCGTATTGCGGTCGCAGTTTGGGGCGGCGGGTGCGATTCGTCCGGCTGTCCACATCAAGATTCATGGGCGCACGGCAGCGGCCTCTGCTGTAGCGGCCCAGACTCAGCAGGACCGGAAAGGAATTGAATACCTTGAGCGCTATGTGGAAACCTACCCAATCTGGATCGGTCACGCCTTCTATTAACCCGGAACCGCCGCGCCCTACTCCGGCTGCTCCAGCCTTTGAACCCGCCAGCCGCGCCGTTACTACGCCAACCGACCAGGCCACTGTCAGTAAAGGCCTGTTCATCCGGGGCGAGATCACCGGCAACGAGTCGCTGTTCATTGACGGCAGAACAGAGGGCACCATCAACCTTCCCGGCAACCGCGTCACAGTGGGCCGGAACGGCCAGGTTTCCGCCAGCATCTCTGCCCGCGAGATCGTGGTATTGGGCAAGGTTCGCGGCAATGTGACCGCAACGGATCGCGTGGACATCCGCGTCGAAGGCTCTTTGACCGGCGACGTAACTGCCGCCCGCATCAGCATCGAAGACGGCGCCTTCTTCAAGGGCGCCATCGAGCTGCGCAAGCCTGAGTCCAAGCCGGCCGCTTCCGGCGCTATGCCGGCGTCATTGCTTGATCCGCCCAAGCCAGCCTAGACATCGGGCGGTGGCCTCTACTTTATGGCGAGGCGCCGGATTACAGCTCTCTGCCGCAGCGACAGGAAACTGCCGCTGCGGCTCGCTCCTGCGGCATCGACTCTGGTTGATACCTCATTTAAGCTCCCCAGTAACCAGAGAACATATCATTTCAAGTGGCTCTTCTTTAAGAGCCAGTATGCCTTTTTCGTTACCTTATAAACCACCGCAATACTCCACGGAATCCTCTGCGCTGCTCAGCGAATCAAACAAGCGAAATCGAATCAGCTTGAAGGAGCCGACGTCCATGACTTTATCCGCCATAGAAGTCCATCACTCGAAGCAAGCCCCTGCTGTAGAGGGTGTGTTGCCTGCCATCCTGCACCGCTGGAGTCCTCGCTCCTTTGCCAACCGCGATGTTAGCCCCGCCGACTTGAAGAAGCTCTTTGAAGCCGTCCGTTGGACCCCCTCCTCCTTCAACGAGCAACCCTGGCGCTTCCTCGTCGGCCTACGTGGCTCCTTTACCTACAAGAAGATATTTTCGGCCCTGATCGGTTTCAATCAAGGCTGGGCGGGCAATGCCCCAGTGCTGATTCTGGGTGCAGCCAAAACAAAGTTTACCCACAACGAAACCCCCAATGGCTTTGCGTTCTATGACCTGGGAGCAGCCGCATCGTACCTTGTCTTGCAAGCCACAGCTCTGGGCCTATTCACCCACCAGATGGCCGGATATGACCCGGCCGCCGCCCGCGCCGCCTTCGGCATTCCCGAGGATTACGCTCTCGGTGCCGTCATTGCCCTTGGTTACCAAGGCGAGCCCGCCGCTCTGGGCCACGAGCAGCTGATTGACCAAGAGACTGTGCCACGCCAGCGCAAGCCGTTGGGCGATTTTGTTTTATCCGCATGGGGCGAACCGGCGGACCTCGGCTGAAGGTCGAGTCGGCGAGTACGTGCGTCTCTTGCGGCGGCAGCTCAGGCCGCTAAGCTACAGTGAGGGGTGAGACAAACTTCGTGATCGGCACGCGTTCATCCCGGCAGTTACCCGCCCGCAGGCACAGCCACCGGCCCATTGCGGCGGGTCGGCGACGCCCGGGCTGGCGCGGTGGCCTGAGCCTGGCCATGGCCACAACTATTCTGGTTTTGCTGACCTGGGGGATCATCGCTCGACAGCTTGCGCCCACCTCGAATACCTCGCTGACCCGCTTCAACGTTCTCATCGTTCTCGGCTATCCGCAGGACAGCGACGGCAACCCCACGCCGATACAGTTAGCTCGCGTTACCGAGGCTGTGCATGAGTACGAGCGGGGAGTGGCGCCGCGGCTCATTCTCACCGGGGGAGTGGATCGCAATCGGTTTGTGGAGGCGCGGGTGATGGCGCGAGTCGCCCAGGCCCAGGGCGTGCCTGAGTCTGCAATCTTTGTGGAGCCGGAGGCCAGGGACACGATTCAGAACGCCTGTTACGCGGTGCGGATTATGAAAGCCCATGGCTGGCGCTCGGCGGAGGTGATTTCGTCCGCCAGCCACCTGCCCCGCGCTGGGCTCATCTTCAACAGTATGTCGCTGGAGTGGCGGACACATACCGCTCCACCGCTGGGTTCTGAGTCGGCTGCTGACTCGAGCATCGCCACTGCGTTCGAAACCCTCAAGACCGTGCGCTACCTCGTTTGGTCGCGCCAAATGGAGCGCTGCGATCCGTAATCTTGAAATATGCCGCGCCGTCTCCGTTGTCTCCCATCGGCATGGTCCTGTAAGCTGGTTGGTGATGCGTCTCCCAGTTAGATTCTCCGCCTCTCTTGCAGTTATTGCCGCTCTGGCTCTCTCGGCCGGAACCCGCGCCCAGGCCCAGAGCACCGCCTCCCCTACCGCAGGCAACGGAACCTACATTTCAGTCGATCCATTGGCCAATGTGCGCTATGACAACCGCTACGACGTCTCGTTGGGCATGGCCTACGGACACATCAAGGCCGGCCCAACCCTGCTGCATGGAGCCAATCTCGGCGGACTCGACCTCAACGGCTCGTACTGGTTCAGCAAGCACTGGGGCGTAGAGGGCTCGGGCCGCGGCTATCTGGGCACCAGTGGAGCCGCGCCTAATTCCATCAACATCAAGGGGCCCTTTGTCAGCCAATATATGTTCGTTGGCGGCCCTGAGTGGATGGGGCCTCACAACAAGCATGGCGCCATCATCGTCCATGTCCTGGGGGGCGGGGCATATGGCCTATTCGAGACGGACCTGCACGGAAACTCCCCGTCTCTGATCGCTTTCTATAACAATCAGATCGCTCCGGCCGCGGTCTTCGGCGGCCATATCGACCTGAACCGTTCAGCGCGATGGGTCTTTCGCATCACGCCAGACGCGCTCTATACCCGCTACTCCATCAATTACGGGCCCATGGCCAGCTACAACAACTGGAACTTCGGCATCTCGGTCGGCGTGGATTACAAATTCAAGAAAAAGCGGTAAAGCGGAGTCTCACAGAGCCGTTTACCGGTGGTTTTCCCCAGGCACAGCACCCAAACGGCAGTTATTCTCAAGCCTTGCCATCCGGCGAAGGTAGGGTCATATGGATATGAGAGACACACTCGGAGTATTGCTTGCCGGCGGGGCCGGAGAGCGGCTCTACCCGCTCACCCGCGATCGCGCCAAGCCGGCGGTGCCCTTTGGCGGACATTATCGCCTCATCGACATCACCCTCTCCAACTGCATCAACTCCGGCCTGCGCAAGGTCTACATCCTCACCCAGTACAAGGCGCTCTCGCTGAACCGGCACATCCGCGAAGGGTGGACGGGGATTGTAGCCCAGGAACTGGGCGAGTTCTTCGAGCTGATGCCGCCCATGCAGCGTACCGGGGCCAACTGGTACATGGGCACCGCCGACGCCGTATACCAGAACATTTACTCCATCGGCAGTGAGCAGCCTAAGCACATCATCGTTCTTGGGGCCGACCACGTCTACAAGATGAACTACAGCCGCATGCTGGCCCACCACAAGGAGATGAATGCCGAGGTCACGCTGGCGACCATACCCATTCCCTCCGGCGAGGTTTCGCGCTTCGGCGTGGTCGAGGTGTCAAAAAACGGAGATGTCCTCGGCTTCCAGGAGAAACCAGTTTCTACCAGCTTTCGGTCATCCAACGATCCCAACTCCGTAGACGCTTCGATGGGTATCTACATCTTCAATACCGAGACGCTGTTGAAGGCATTGATGGCCGACGCTGAGGACCCGAACTCGAAGCACGACTTTGGCCACAACATTCTGCCCGCTTTGCTGGGCAAGAAAAAGATGGTGGCTTACAGCTTTGTGGACGAGAACAAGCAGCGAGCACTCTACTGGCGCGACGTGGGAACGCTCGACGCATACTACGACGCCAACATGGACCTCTGCTCGGTTTCGCCTACCTTCAATCTCTACGACAAGAACTGGCCTATTCGCACGCGGGTGCGCCAGTATCCGCCGGCCAAGTTCGTCTTCGGCGAGCCAGGCCGTTCCGGCATGGCGGTCAACTCCATCATCACAGCCGGTTCAATCATCTCCGGAGCTGTGATCTCTAACTCCGTGCTCTCGCAGGATGTGCGCGTCAACTCCTACTCCGAGGTGGACGCCAGCATCATCTTTTCGCACGTGAAGATCGGCCGCCACTGCCACATCCGCAAGGCCATTATCGACCGCGACGTGCATATTCCCGAAGGCACGGTCATCGGCTACGACCCGGTCGAGGACAAGCGCCGCTACTTCGTCAACCCCTCGGGGCTGACCATCGTCACCCGCGACGCATCGATCTTTGAGAACCCCGTCGAGCCGGAGTTTTTGCAGCGGTACTAGGGCAGGTTCAACTCACCGTTGACCATTTTACAGAGCACAAATGGTCTTTCTCCTCGGGAAGTGACCATTTATGTTTTGGCTGGAAAATCTCGAATTACCCGGTCGCGCCTTTGCCTTGCCCTGCTCTACGGAACCAGTCTCCCCCATCCCGCGTATTAGCAAACTATGCAATGCGTGGGCACATTAAACTGGAACGGGATGGGGCTAACATCATCTCCCCAGCTCTCTCGGCGTACCATGGAAACGCCGGGGATTGGCGCTCCACGACAGCCCGCCGCCGGCCATCTACAGGGAGGAAAGAGGATGGCTCCAGACGTCCGCCAGCCGAACCCAGGGGAGAATTCCCAGGAGATCGACTGGTCCCAGGTCGTCCGCCGCTGCATGGACGGGGATTCCGGCGCGTGGGCTGAACTGGTCCGGACGCACCACCGGCGTGTCTATGGGCTTTGCTACCGGTTTACCGGCAACCCGACGGACGCCGAGGACCTGACCCAGGACGTCTTCCTCAAGGTTTACTCGAACCTGGCCAGCTTCGATACCCTGCGCGGCAGCCTGCAAGTGTGGATCACAACCATGACCCGCAACCTGCTGGTGGACAACTTCCGCCGCACCCGCAACCAGCGTGCTACCTCTTCATTGGACGACGGCTGGGAGTCGGCCGAAGAGCTGAAGCCGGTGGACCGGCTTGTGGCCCGCGGACCCTCGCCGCACGAATCGGCGGCCCAGAAGGAACTGGCAAAGATGGTGCAGGAGGCCTTGGCGCGCGTCTCCGTGGAGCTGCGCGAGGCGGTCATTCTAAGGGATTTACAGGATATGGACTACAAGGAGATCGCCCAGGTGCTGGGCATTCCCGAAGGGACGGTAAAGTCCCGCATCAGCAGAGGCCGCGCGGAACTTGCGAGGCTGCTGGAACGTACTAAACGGGAGGTGATGTAATCATGGCAGAGCGCACACACATTCCGAGTTCCCCGGCCTGCGGCTTGTGGGAGACTCTATTGGCGGACGCGCTGGACGGGCGGCTCAATCCTGCCGACGAGGCGACTTTTACCGCGCACATGGTCGTCTGCCCGGCCTGCACGGCGCTCTTCGAAGAGGCGCGCAAGGGGCGCGAGTGGCTGGAGTTCCTCTCGCCTGAGCCGGAGGTGCCCGCAGGGCTGCTGGACAGGATCCTGGCACAGACGGGTCCGGGGCAAGTAGCAGGCTACGGACTGGTAACTCCCGGCGGCAACGTTCTGCAAATGCCACCGGTATGGCAGCGTCCCGGCTTTATAGGCCACGTTCGCCGCTTCGCCGAGCCCCGTCTGCTGATGACCGCCGCGATGGCTTTTTTCTCTATCTCTCTGACGCTCTACCTGACTGGCTTCCGGTTCAGCAATGTGCGGCTCGCTGACCTGCGCCCCACCTCGGTGCGCTCATTCATGGAGCGGCGGCTGACCATGGCCTCGACCCCGATTATCCGTTATTACGACCACCTGCGCTTTGTTTATGAGGTTGAATCCCGGATGCGGGAACTGCGGCGGACTACACAGGGCGAAGGGCAAACCGAAGAAGACCAGCAGAAACCGAAGGACGCCGCGCCAGCTTCACCGGGTGAATCAAAACAGAATCCCGGTCACAAGGATGGAGGCTCTCGCGTTGACCCTCCGCAGCAGTCGGGAAACCCGGTACTCGGACCGGTGCACAGCGATTCCACTGATTTTTTAGAAGCATCCCTGATGACGTTTTCTTCCCAGACGATTCAGGCTCGGCCCGCGCTTTCCGGCGGCTCCGTAAAAGCAATACGGGAAAGGAGCACAGTATGGACTGCGTAAATCACATTGGTGAAAGCGCAACCGCCTATTGCCAGAGCTGCGGCAAAGCGCTCTGCGCCGGCTGCGTGCGCAATGCGGCCGGAGGGCAACTTCTCTGTGAGCCTTGCTGGCTGACATGGCAGAGCTATCAACAGCCCTTTGTTACGCCTCCCGCCAGCGGCCCCAATCCTTCGGCCGCGGCGGTGCTGGGACTGATACCCGGTGTGGGCGCCATGTACAACGGCCAGTTCTTTAAGGGTTTTATCCATGTGATCGTCTTCGCAGTACTTATCTCGATCACCAGCTCGGTCAATGGAATCTTCGGCATCTTCATCGGCGCGTGGGTGCTTTACCAGTCATTTGAGGCCTACCACACCGCCAAGGCGCTGCGCGATGGCCAGCCGCCGCCCGATCCTTTGGGGCTGAACGAGGTGGGCAACTGGCTGAATCTGGGCGCCAAACCGCAGTATCCGGGGCAACCCGGCGCCGGGCCGGCACAGCCTGCGCCCGGTCCAACAGGGCACGGTCAGGCTACTGGTGGTTATCCGCCACCCTATGCAGGACAGTACCAGCCGCCTTATGGGCAGAGTCCTTACCAAGCCCCGTATCCACCGCCTGCGGGCTTTGTTGATCCGGCCATGCCACCCATTCCGCCCATACCGCCGGTCTGCTGGCGGCGCAGGGAGCCAGTCGGCGCCATCGTACTGATTGCCCTTGGGCTGTTGTTTCTGTTGGGGCAGATGAATATCTTCAACGGCCGCCTTATGGAATACACCTGGCCGCTGCTGCTGATCGGCCTCGGCGTCTGGCTGATCGTTCGCCGTCTTGGAGAGTCGCATGGAGGTTCCAAATGAGCCGTTACATTATGATTCGCCGCTTGCGCGGCCCCGCATTTCTTCTGCTGGTTGGCGCGCTTGCGCTGCTCAATCAGGCTGACATCCTTAGCTGGGGCAAGAGCTGGCCTCTGTTTCTCATCCTGGCCGGTGTGCTGGCGCTGGCAGAGCGGGCTGCGCTGGCCGCCGAGGGCGGTTATCCGCCCGTTCCATATCCCGGCGCTCCTTATCCGGGCCAGCCATTCCCCGGCGCGGGAAGCACACAGAATACGGCACAAACGGGTGTATCTATCGTCCCTGCTAACTCGGATTACTACGGAAAGGGCTCCGAAGGAGGGCAATCATGAGCTATGTACCTCCCAATATGCCTCCGGGCGGCGGTGCGCCTCCCCCGATGCCCCCATACGATTCCAAGACCCAGTGGCGAGTCTACCGCGAGCAGCAACGAGCCGCCTGGCGCGCACAACGCGATGCCTGGAGGGCTCAGAGCCACGCTTGGAAGGCCAGCTACGTGGGCGCATACGGCCCTCGCGTTCCCTCCATCGTTGGCCCCGTCATCCTGATTGCCGTGGGCGTAGTGGCCATGCTGGTTTATACCGGCCGCATTGCCGCCGGCGACTTCTGGGGCTGGTATGGCCACTGGTGGCCGCTGCTATTGATCTGCGCCGGCCTCGCCCTGCTGGGCGAGTGGGCGCTCGACCTGAAGCGCGAGACCCCGGTGCGCCGTGGCGGAAGCTTTGTGGGTATTCTGATTTTGCTCGCCATCCTGGGCGTTTGCGCTGCCGGGTGGAACAATTGGCGGGGCCCCTTCCGCGCCCACTTCGGCGACCAGAGCGACGACTTCTTCAACGCCTTCGGCCTGCCCGAACACGACAGCGACCAGCAGGTGCTGAACACACAGATTCCTGCGAATGCCGCCATCGAGATTCAGAATCCTCGCGGCGATGTAAGCGTGACCGCGGGCGACGGGACCACCATCGATGTGCAGGCACACACTGTGGCCTACGCCAACTCTGATGCCGAAGCCAACAAAATCTTCGATGCTGAAAAACCAAGCGTGAAGGTCAGCGGCTCAGCCGTGCTGGTCAAGTCAGAGAGCAACAACAGCGGAAGGATCAACCTGACCGTCACCGTTCCGAAATCCGCCAAGGTAACCGTGAACGCCGGTAAGGGAGACGTGACAGCGGCCGGCCTGGGCTCTGGAATCAACGTTTCCACGCCGCATGGAGACGTGCATCTGAGCGCAATTAGCGGCTCGGTACAGGTTTATTTTTCTAACGGCAAGCACGACTTCTCTGCCCACCAGGTGGATGGAGACCTCACCGTGGATGGCGACTGCAACGACCTGACCCTCTCAGAAATTAAGGGCAAGATCACGCAGAACGGCATGATCCTCGGAGACGTGCATATGGAAAACGTCGCCGGGCCCGTGCATCTGCACACCACAGTGACTGATCTCGAACTAGTATCGCTGCCCGGCGATATGACTCTCAACTCCGACGACCTGCGCATCACGGAGGCCAAAGGACCGGTCCATGTTGTTACGCACTCCAAGGACATCAACCTGAGCCAGATATACGGCGACAGCTACGTAGAAGACCGCAACGGCCGCATCTCTGTGGAACCGGCCGGAAACTATGGCGTAGAAGCGAAGAACAGCAAGGGCGACGTGGAGGTGACTCTGCCGCCCAACGCCTCGGCTACGGTGATTGCCCGGACGCACAACGGCGAGATTATCTCGGATTATCCAGCGCCCTCACCCGAAGGCGATAACAAGCTGGCGACCTTCCAGATCGGTTCCGGCGGAACGAAAATCACACTGAGTGCGGAGAACGGCGACGTGCGCATCAAGAAAGGTTCGACGTCCTTTCCCGCAGCGCCGCTAGCGCCCAACGCCGTGGCTGTGCCCAAAGCCCCCGCAGCACCCGGCACGCCCCACCTGAGCAGCCGCAAAGCATTGCCTCCGCATCCGGCAACAAACTAAGGACCTGGTCAAGCTATTTATGTGAAAAGGCCCGGCGTTTTCGCCGGGCCTTTTCACATTCCTGCCAATTGCAGCTACTTGCAGCTACGCCAAAAGGCGCTTGATCTTTTGCTCAATCACGTCCTGGGGCACAAAGCCTACAATCTGTTCGGCCACCTTGCCGCCCTTGAAGAGCAGTAAAGCGGGTATGCCGCGAATGCCGTAGCGCGACGGCGTGGCGCTATTTTGGTCCACATTGACCTTGGCCACCTTCAGCTTGCCGGCGTATAGCGCGGCCACGCTGTCCACGATGGGCGCAATCGCTTTGCAGGGGCCGCACCAAACGGCCCAAAAATCCACCAGAACCGGCTGCTCGCTGCGCAGCACCTCCTGATCGAACGTTGCATCGCTGACTTCTATGATTCCCGATCCAGGCATGATTCTCCTTGCGGCCTCCACACTCCACGAGTGTACCTGTAACTGTGCTTTCATGAGATGCGTTAGCTTGCAAGAAAGTCGCAAACCGCGCCTGAATCGTAAACAGCAAATGAAAATGCGATGTGTGAGCCAAACGGGTGTCCAGTCAATAAATGCCGCACTTATAGGCATTTTGCCGATTCGCAAAGCAAGCAAAAGCGCCCGGACCCTAAGCAGGATCACGGGCGCCAGAGCAGCCCTCCCCCAGAACTGCCCACGCAGCGAATTTAGGTATTCCTCGGGCGAATAGCAAGCAAACTTAGGTAATAAAAAAGAGTAATTGCCGGCGGGTGATTAGCCAGAAAGACAATGGAGGCAAAGAAAAGATTACCCCAACGATAACATCTTGTTTGGGCGCCTTGAGCGGGATTCTGCAGGCGGCTCCGGTCTTCAAGCGCGGAGCGCTTCAAAGCACTGGCTTGCCCCGGCAGACAAAAGGTGGCAGACCACCAGTTCTGGTTCCGGCAGACCCTCCAGGGCGCCGCGGATGGCGGTCGAGGCCGGCATCAGGCTATCCTCGCTGCCGACAATCACCAGCACGGCCGGTCCGGCGCCGCTAAGAGCCACGCCTAGAATGCCTTGATTCCCTGCCAGCGGCAGAAGACGCGGCAAAAACGGGCAAATGGGAGCGCGAAAGGGCTGGTGGATGCGGTCCTTCATGGCGATGCGGAGCAGGTCGCCACGGGCCTGGGCAATGGCAAGCCCCAACAGGGCCACAGACTGGATGTTGGCCACGACGTCGGCGCGGGAGTATTCAGCGGGAAGCAGGGCGCGGGCCTTGCTGGTGGGCAAAGGTTGAGCGGGAAGAACGGCGATGGCTCGCCACGCGGCTGGGGGTATGACCCTGACAACATGCACTTGCCTGCCTTCGCTGGCGCAGGCGACAAACCCGCCCAGCCAGCATGCCGCGGTATTGTCTGGGTGGCCTTCCAGAATGCTGGCCTCTTCGACGATGCGCTCGGAGCTCCAATCCAGTTGGCCAAAGTACACAGCCAGGGCAATGGCCGCCAGCCGGCCAGCCGCCGACGAACCGCAGCCCATCGCCAATGGAATGTCGTTGGCCATGCGAATCGCAAGTGGAACGACCGGCCGGCCATGACTCTGTAGCAATCCCTTGTATGTTTCTAGGATGAGGTTGTTCTCTATCCGAGAGCAGCGTTCCTGATTGCGGCCCGTGGCTGCAATCGAGAACTCCGAGGCCGGCTCGGCCTCAATCTCCAAATAAAAATCGAGAGCTACGGCAGCAGCATCAAAACCGGGGCCGAGGTTGGCGGAGGTTGCAGGCAGACGCAACCGGAAAACCACGTTGCAAGCTCTTGCAAGGTCGTTCATCCCACTCTGCCCTTCATCGCAGCCAACACTGCCGCCGGAGTGGCTTCGACAACCACCGCATTGCGCCGCAACGCGTCGATCTCCGCCTCACGGCCAGCCTTTTCCTCATCCTTCAAGAGCGTTCCGCGATGGAAATCGATCGTGTAATCGGCGTCCTTAAGGGTGTGGCCGGTCAGCACCAGAACCACCGTCTCGCCGGGATTGACCGCTCCCTTGGCGCAAAGCTTCTTCAACCCCGCCAACGTAACCGCAGAAGCTGGCTCACAGCCCAGACCTTCGGAACCCAACTCGGCCTTGGCGATGGCAATCTCGGCTTCGGTCACGTCCAGGCACCAGCCGCCGCTCTCCTGAATGACCCGCGCCGCCTTGCGCCAAGAGGCCGGGTTGCCGATGCGGATGGCGGTGGCCCGCGTATGCGCCTCCACCGGTTCTAGCTTCGTTCCCTGGCTGGTTTCCAGGCTGCGGACCAGGGGATTCGCCCCCTCCGCCTGGATCACGGAGATGCGCGGCATCCGCGCCACCAGACCCAGCTCGTGCAGCTCGCGAAAGCCCTTGCCCAGCGCCGAACTATTGCCCAGGTTGCCGCCTGGAACGATCAGGTGGTCAGGCACGCTCCAGTCAAAGGCCTCCGCAATCTCGAAGGCCGGCGTCTTCTGCCCCTCCAGCCGGTAGGGGTTGACCGAGTTGAGCAGATAGATGGGCGCTTCATTCACAATCTGCGTCAGCAGGTGGAGACAGCCATCGAAGTCCGCCTTCAACTGGCAGGTAACGGCACCGTAATCCATCGCCTGCGAGAGCTTACCCCAGGCGATCTTGCCCTCCGGAATCAGCACCAGGCTGCGCAAGCCGGCGCGGGCCGCATAGGCGGCCATCGAGGCCGAAGTGTTCCCGGTGGACGCGCAAGCCACCCACTCGAAGCCGCGCTCTTTGGCCCCGCTCATGGCCGCGGCCATGCCCGTGTCCTTGAACGATCCTGTGGGGTTCATTCCCTGGTGCTTGGCGAAGAGCCGGTCGATGCCCAGCGATTTGGCGGCGCGTGTCAGGTGGTAGAGCGGCGTGTTGCCCTCGCACAGGGTCATGGCGTTGCCAAAGCTATCCAGGATTGGTAGCAACTCGCGGAAGCGCCATACTCCGGAGTGATCCAGCGCCTCAGAGGAGCAGCGCCGCTCTCGCCACAGCCACT
>Ga0265316_10001803_pt1 | contig 22546 bp, 15 predicted proteins | sample 4522metaG_FD_202092 | JGI IMG/M metagenome (GOLD analysis project Ga0265316, IMG submission 202092) | Rhizosphere microbial communities from Carex aquatilis grown in University of Washington, Seatle, WA, United States - 4-5-22 metaG | ecosystem: Host-associated > Plants > Roots > Rhizosphere >... | reverse complement strand
GTGGCGAGCAAGGCGACAGCTCGGTCGTGCAATACGATCTCACCAGTCAAGACCGCATCATCCGCGGTCAGATGCCCACGCTCGATTCCATCAACGAGCGCATCGCCACCACCTTTGCCAAGGCCATCGGCGGTCGCTTGCGCCTCGAATTGCGGGTGAATTCGACTCCCGCCGTGCTCATGAAATTCGCCGAGGTCACCGGAACCGTGGCCGATCAGACGGTCACGGGGGTGCTCAGCTTGGGCGCCGGTCACGGCCTGGCGCTGACTGTGATCGAGGGGGCGCTCACGCGTGGGTTGCTCGGCGCTGCTCTCGGGGATCGCAGCACGGCCACAGCCGCGGCTGCCGACCCAGAACAGCGCAGCGAACTCACCAACGTGGAAAAGCTCGTGCTCAAGCACCTCATCGGCATCTTGGCCGACGGCATGGCGGTGGCCTGGGAGGGCGTGCTTGCGTTCAAGCCCGAAGTCTTGCGCTTCGAATCCGATCCGCGCATGGCCATCATCGCCACACCCTCGGACGTGGCCATCCTGTGCTCTTTCGAGGTGACCGGCGCGCTCGACGGCAAGCTCATGCTGGCCATCCCCTACGCGGCGGTGGAGCCGGCGAAAAAGCTGCTCACCTCGCCGCCTCGCCTCGGCGGGCAGCGCGATGCCAGGTTTTCGCAAGCCCTGGCGCGCGAGATCGAAGCCGTGGAAGTCGAGTTGCGCGTGGAGATCGGCCATCGCACGCTTCAGCTCGGCGAGCTGCTCGAACTCAAGCCAGGCGACGTCATTACGCTCAACACCAGCGAAGGCTCGCCCTTGCCGGTCTTCGTGCAAGGACGCCAGAAGATGACTGCCGCCCCCCGCGTGGTGGGCGGAGGCATGGCCATCGAAATTTTGAAAGCGATCGCGCAACCACCCCAAGCCACGCGCGCCGCACGGGCGGCTGGCCAGGCCTTCGCGCCGTCGGCGCAAAATTCAAACTAAGCGACGAGGAAACCCATGGCAGACGAATCTCTAGGCACCAGCGGCGAATCGGGCGCTCCCAGAAAACTGGATTTGCTCCTGGATGTTCCCCTCGATCTCTCGGTCGAGCTGGGCCGCGCGCGCATGTCCATTCAGGACCTGCTCAACATGAGTCCAGGATCGGTCATCGAACTCGACAAGATCGCGGGCGAGCCCCTCGATTTCATGGTGAACGGCCGCCTGGTTGCGCGCGGCGAGGCCGTCGTCGTCAACGACAAGTTTGGTGTGCGTATCACCGACATCGTCAGTCCGTCCGAGCGTATTGCGCGTCTGCGCTAACCGGAGGTTCTCATGTTTCTTCATCTTGCTTGCTTGCCCCTGGCCGCGGTTCTTATCAACGACGTCAAAAGCGAAAGCGCCGGCGACGCCATCACGGTCGACGTCGCGACCTCCGAACCCGTCGCACGCGAGGATGTGCGCGGCGTGTCCGGCGGATCGCGGCGCATGTTCGTTTACGTGCAGGGGGCGCAGGCCGGACGCAAGTCGTTCGGCAGCGGCCCGGAAGCCATCGTGGTTCACCCGCGTGCCCGCTACACCAAGTTGGAAATTCCCACCGACGGTCGGTGCGCCGAGCCCATGTCCGTCGAGCCCACGCCGGGGGGGATTCGCGTGCGCGCCATCTGCCGCGACAACGGGGCACTGGCGGGCGCGCCTCCGACCCGCGTGCCAGGCCGAGAGCACGCCGAGCAGCCCTCGCCGGATGCGCCGATGGCGGCACTGTCGCGCAGGCGATCCCAGGCCGATTCCTTACGTGCCGCGCTGGCCTTGCCGCCAGAAGCGACCGATTCGGAAAAGGACGCCGATCATGCGGCGGGTGACGAGGGCGCGCACGCCGCTGGGGCCGCGGAAAGTTCGGAAAAAAAGGTGCTTGCTGGCGCGGTGGCCGCGATGATTCCGGACCATGCGCCGCCGCCGGCCGCAAGTGCGGGAAAACCTGTGCCACCACCGGCTAAGACCGCGCCACTGGCTCCGACGACACAACCCGATGCTCCCATGGCGGCCGTTGCTTCCGTTGAATCGCCGAGCTTGGCGCCCGCGGGTAATCCGGGGGGCGAGAGCAAGTCCTCGTCGAACGTGCTCTCCACCGTGCTTGCGGTGCTGCTTCTGGTCGGGCTTGGCGTGGCAGCTACGCTCTTGGCTCGTCGCCGGGCAACCCGCACGCGCATGATCCGCATCGTCGAAACCGCATCGATTGGCCCGCGCCGCTCGTTGGTCGTGGCCTGCATCGGCGGGCGCACCATGGTTCTCGGCGTGAGCGAAGCCGGCGTGGCCTTGCTCGACGCGCAGGCCGGGACCATCACCGCGCCGGCCGCGCCCGAAAGATCGCAGTCGGCGAGTCTGGAAGAAGCGGCGCTGGGACTGCGCGTTCTCGGGCAAAGCCGCGCGGAAGCGCGGGCGGAGTCGGCGGAGGATGCCAAGCACGAAGGTTCGTTGCTTGGCCGGCTCTTCCACCGGGCAGAGGCACCTTCCGAGTCCGCTCGCCGTGCCCATGAGTTCGACGAACTCCTGTCCGAGAGTCTCGAAGACCAGGATCTGCGTCGCAAGTTGTCGCTCGGCGAGGCCGGACGGGTCGCGTGAACATGCCCGCAGCCGCCGCGCCATCGCTGGTCAATCTCGCGAATTCGAGCCTGCAAACCGTGGCGGGCGGCGGGTCGACCGCAGTCAAGTTGTTCCTGGTCCTGACCGCGCTGTCCTTCGGCACCGCCATTATCCTGTCGGTCACCTCGTTCACGCGCATCATCATCGTCTTCTCGTTCCTGCGCCAGGCGATGGGCACGCCGCAGCTGCCGCCCAACCAGGTTCTTGTCGGGCTGTCGCTGTTCATGACCTTGTTCATCATGGCACCGACCGTGCACAAGATTCACGAGCAAGCGCTCACGCCGCTCATGGAGGACAAGATCTCCGTCAGCGAGGCGCTCGACCGCGCGCAAGGGCCGCTATCCGAGTGGATGCTCAAGCAAACCAAAGAGGATGACCTGCGTCTGTTTTTTGAAGTGTCCGGATCGGCACGGCCGGCGCGTGGCCAGGCCGTCCCCTTCACCGTGCTCGTGCCGTCCTACATGATTTCCGAGCTCAGCACGGCTTTCCGCATGGGCCTTTACCTCTTCATCCCCATGGTGCTCATCGACCTGCTGGTGTCGGTCGTCATGATGTCGCTTGGCATGATGATGGTGCCGCCCACCCTCATCGCCATGCCACTCAAGCTCGGCGTGTTCCTGCTCGCTGGCGGCTGGCATCTCGTGGTGTCGTCGCTGGTGCGGAGCTTCTGATGTCCAGCGATCTGCCTTCCAGTCTCATGCGCGAGGGTTTTGCCGTGCTGGCAACCGTGGGCGGGCCGTTTGTCCTTTCCTTGCTCGCGGTTGGTCTTTTGGTCGGGCTTCTGCAAGCGGCCACGCAGATCAACGATCCGGCGGTGGGCTTTCTGCCGAAGCTTGTCACTGGGCTGCTGATGGCCTATTTCACCGGCCATTGGGTGCTTGAGCGGCTGTCGCACTTTTTGGCGGCGGCATTCCGGGGCATGTCGGGACAAATGTGAACCGATGTTCGCGCCGCTTTTGCAACCCCTGGCGGTCGGGTTTTTCCTGGTGCTGGTTCGCTGCTCGAGCCTTTTCATGGTGGCCCCGATCTTCAGTGCGAAGACCGTTCCCGCGCTGGTTCGCATGGGGTTTTCGGTGCCGATTGCCGTGGCCGTGTTCATCGGAGCCGGCTCGCCGGTATTTGCCGGCTGGGATCAGACGGCGCGGCTGATTCCAGCCGTGATGATGGAAGTCATCATGGGCGTAGGCGCCGGGCTGGCCGCGCGCTTTGCCATCGAAGCGTCGACAGCTGCGGGTAGCGCCATCGCCATCGCAGCCGGCGTCAGCTTCGGCTCGGTCATCGATCCCCTGCACGGAGCCGAGTCCAGCGCCATGGGCGATATTTTGTCGTTCGTGACCATGGCGGTGGCACTTGCCATGGGCCTGCACCGCGATGCCGTGGTGTGGTTGTGCCGTTCGGTCCAGGAAACTCCGCCGGGTTCGGATTTCTCCGTGGCCACCATCGCCACACGGGTGATCGCCGACGGCGCGGCTTCGTTCGCCCTGTCCGTTCGTCTGGCCTTTCCCGTGCTGACCGCGGTCACCCTTGGCCATCTCGGACTTGGGCTCATCAACCGCGCCGCGCCCCAATTCAACCTGTCCAACATTGGGTTTACCGTTGCGCTGCTGGCGGGCTGCGGGGCCTTCTACCTGGTCGCTCCCAGCGCCGCGGTTCTGGCGGCCGAGGCCGCGCGCACGGCCTTTGCAGGAAGGTAGGCGCAGGGTCAGCCACTGTGTCCGACGATACCCAACAAGACGAGAAGACAGAACGCGCGAGTGAACGTCGGCTGCAGTCGGCCCGGGAGAATGGCGACATCGCGGTTGCGCATGACGTGGGCATGCTGGCCACGCTGGGGGCGGGCGGGGCGGTCCTGACCATCGTTGGTGCTGGCGTGCGGGACGCGCTGGTGAACTTGGTCTACGCGTCCGTCGATGGCCTGGGAAATCCCTCGGCGGATCGCCTGGTTCCCTACTTGTCGAGGCCGGGCCTGCTCATACTCCTCGTGCCCACGGCGGTGACCATCGCGGTCGTTCTGGTCTTGGGGACGCAAACCCGGCTGGGGCTTTGGCCGGAGCGGACCTTTCCGGATTTCACACGCGTGTTTTCGGCGGGGCGGCTCAAACGTCTATTTAAGAAGGACATGTTCATCGATTTGGGCGTGGCCGCGGTCAAGGTGGTGACGCTTGGGTGGGCGTTGTGGAGTGCCTTCGGCGCCACGTTCCTGTCGCTGCCGCGCATGCTCTTCATGTCTCCGGCCATGCAAGTCGAGGCGACCTACCACCCGCTGGCGGCTGGCCTGGCCAAGATTCTGACAACCGTGGCCCTGCTGGCCGGCGTGGACTTTGCACTGACGCGGTACCGGTATCAGCAGCGCATGAAGATGAGCAAGCAAGAATCCAAGCGGGACCACCGCGAAGAAGAGGGCGATCCGATGATTCGCTCTCGCCGCCGCCGCAAGCATCGTGAGCTGGCCAAAGGGCTCGTCAAGATCGAGGTGCCTCGCGCGGATGCTCTGATCGTGAACCCGACCCACATCGCCATCGCCATTCGTTACCGGCCGGGCGAGGATCAGGCCCCGCGCGTGACCGCCAAGGGCAAAGGCCAGTTGGCCGAGATCATGCGCGATCTCGCGCGTGCCAGCGGCATTCCCATTGTCGAGGACATCCCGCTCGCGCGCCTGCTCTATCGCCGCGTGAAGGTGGGCCGCTGCGTTCCCCTGGAGACCTTCAAGGCCGTGGCCGCGATTCTAGCCTACGTCTATCGCGTGATCGGTCGTAACCCGATGCGAGCCGCCGGAGGTGCGCGATGAGCGCGCTGCCTGCATTGGCCGGCAAGGAAAAGACTCCGCGTAGCGAGGTCGTTCTGGCCGTGGCCGTGCTCGGCGTGGTCGCCGTCCTGGTGATGCCGCTGCCGGCGTTCGTGCTCGATGCGCTCTTGGCCATGAGCATCGGTATTTCGCTGCTGGTGCTGCTGGTCGCTCTCGGCGTCGCCCGCCCGCTCGACTTTTCCGTTTTTCCCTCGCTGCTGCTCATCGTGACGCTATTCCGGCTGGGCCTCAACGTGGCCACTACGCGCCTCATCCTGCTCGATGGCGCCGCGGGCACGAGCGCCGCTGGCCACATCATCCAGGCCTTCGGGCAATTCGCGGTCGGCGGCAGCCTCATCGTGGGCTCGGTGGTCTTCCTGATCCTCCTGGTCGTGAACTTCGCGGTCATCACGCGTGGTTCGGGCCGCGTGGCCGAAGTCGCCGCGCGCTTCACCTTGGACGCTTTGCCCGGCAAGCAGATGTCCATCGACGCCGATCTGGCCGCCGGCATGATCGACGACGCCGAGGCACGCAGGCGGCGCTCGAACTTGGAGCAAGAGATCGAATTTTTCGGCGCCATGGACGGTGCCAGCAAGTTCGTGCGCGGCGATGCCGTCGCCGGACTCGTCATCACCTGCATCAACATCGTGGGCGGTCTCATCGCGGGCGTCGGGCGCGACCACATGTCTCTGTCGAGTGCCGTCGAGACCTTCACCATCCTCACCATCGGCGACGGTTTGGTCAGTCAGATCCCGGCGCTGCTGGTTTCGACCGCGGCCGGTATCATCGTCACGCGTGCCAGCTCGGGCGCGAAGCTGGGCGCAGAGCTCGGCGCCCAGGTCTTTGGTCATAAGCGCACGCTCCAGCATGCCGCCTTCGTACTCTCGGGCATCGGCCTTCTGCCAGGCATGCCGCTGATTGCGTTCCTCACCCTGGCCGGATTGGCCGTCGTGCTGTCGCGGCGCAAACCGGCCAAACCTGGTCCCAGCGCCGAAGCGCAAGCCGCGGCTGCGGCTGGACCCAAGCAGGAAACCCTGGGCTCGCTCATCGATCTCGACACTCTCGAACTGGAAGTTGGGCACGGCTTGCTCTCCATCATCGATCTCGAACGCGGCGGCGAGTTGCCTGGCCGTGTGACAGCCTTGCGCAAGCAAATCGCTGGCGAACTGGGCCTGGTGATCCCGGCCGTTCATCTGCGCGACAACCTACGCCTCGACGCCAATGAGTACCGCATCAAGCTGCGCGGGCTGGATCTCTCGACCGGCATTGCCTACGTCGATCGTGTGATGGCGCTCGATCCAGCGGGCGCGGTGCCCCGTCTGGACGGCGTCGATGCATTGCAAGCGAAAGAGCCGGCTTTTGGATTGCCCGCCCTTTGGATCTCTCCAAGCGAGCGTTCTCGCGCCGAGCGCGCCGGTCTGACCGTCGTGGATCCGGCCTCGGTGATGACCACCCACTTGTGCGAGGTCTTGCGGCGAAACGCCCACGAATTGGTCGGCCGGCAAGAGATCCAAGAGTTGCTCGCGCACGTGGGTAAGGAAGCGCCCAAAGTGGTCGAGGACGTGGTGCCGGGCACGATTTCGCTGGGCGAACTCGTGCGCGTGGTGCGCATGGTACTCAAGGAAGGTCTGTCGATTCGCGACTTCCGCAGCATTCTGGAGGGCGTGGGCGATGCGGCCCCGCGGAGCAAGGACACCATGTTCCTGGTCGAGCAAGTTCGCCGCCGCCTGGCCCGCCAGATCACTTCGCGCGTGGCCGATGCCAAGGGCGTGGTCCACGCCTTGACCCTCGATCGCAACACCGAGGACCTGCTGCGCAAGTCGCTCGGCCAGAGCGAAGGTGAAGCGACGCTTGCGCCAGACGTGGCTACGGCCAAGCGCTTCGTCTCGAACCTCGAAGCGCACGCCGCGAATTTCGCCGCCACCGGCCGGCCCACCACGCTGGTCACCTCTCCCGATCTGCGCCGCCCCATCTACGACTTCGCCTCGCGCTTCATTCCCGATCTGTGGGTCGTCACCGCGCGCGAGCTGGTGTCCGGCACGCAGGTCGAGCCCGCCGGCACCATCGATTTGAACCCGACACCTTGGACCAAGGCCGCCTGATGCCCATCACATTGAACGGAGAAGATGCATGAATGCCATCGTGAAGACCTTTCGCGGACGGGATCCCAAGTCAGCCCTCGATGCCGTCAAGGCTTCCCTCGGAGACGAAGCCATCATTCTCAATACGCGCGAGGTCGGAGGGCTGTGGGGCAAGCGCGAGATCGAAATCACCGCCGTAAAATCGGGTGACGACGTTCCCCAGAACAAGAAGCGGCGGCCAGTGGACGTGGAGAGCGAAGTCGCGGCCTTGCGCCGTATCGTGGAGGATCTTCGCGCCGAGATCCACGGCAACCGGGCCGAGCCCAAGTCGATGGCGTCGCGCAACGACCCGGCCACGCCTGCACCCATCGGCCGAGTTCAGCAGCGCTTGATCGAACGGGGAGTCGAGTCGACCCTGGCCGGCGAGATCGCGCGCGAGGCCATGCGCGGCGCGGGCGGGGCGAGCGAAAAGGATATCGCGGTGGCGCTGCGCCAGGCGCTACGCACGCGACTGTCGTCGGGGCGTTCGCCTTGGGAAGGCGAGGAGAGGCGCCTGGTTGCGCTGGTGGGTCCGACCGGCGTAGGCAAAACCACCACCATCGCCAAGATCGCGGCGCACGCCATCCTCGACTCGCGGCTCAAGGTATCGCTCGTGACCGTCGACACTTATCGCATAGGTGCTAGCGAGCACATCCAACGCTACGGCGAAATCATGAACGTACCCACCCATGTCGCGCGCGACGAGGCAAGCCTGCGTGAGGCGATCTTCCGCTCGGGCGATGCGCACTTGGTACTCATCGACACCGCCGGTCGTTCGGATGCCGCGGCGCTGGCGGCACAGGCCCAGCTGCTGCACAAGGTGGACGGTGTCGAGTGTCATCTGGTGCTTTCGGCTGCCAGCGGCGCGCGCGAGATGCGGGCCGCCGCCAAACGCTTCCACGCCTACAAGGCCCAGAGGCTCATCTTCTCGAAACTCGATGAATCCGACGGGCCGGGCTCGATCCTTTCGGCCACCACGGAAACCAACCTGGCGATTTCCTGTGTCACCGACGGGCAGCGCGTGCCGGAGGACATTCATCCCGCCAGCGGACAAAGCCTGGTGGACCGCGTGCTGGGACACGGAGGTTGAGTTTGGACCAAGCGGAGAATCTTAGACTGCGCGTGGCCGGCGGCAAGCCGCTCGGAACGGCTGCGCAAGAGCCCCTGCGCGTGATGGCCGTGACCAGTGGCAAAGGCGGCGTGGGCAAGACCATGCTCACCGCCAACCTCGCCGTGCTCGGCGCCAGACGCGGCAAGCGCGTGCTGGTCATCGACGCCGATCTGGGGTTGGCCAACGTGGAAATCGTGTTTGGCGTGAAACCCAAGCGCCACGTGGGCGACCTGCTCAACCCCGAGGTTTCGCCCGACGACGTGCTTGTGGAAGTGCGGCCCGGCATTCACATTCTGCCCGCGGCTTCCGGCATCCAGCAACTGACCCAGCTGGGCGAGGACGAGAAGCTACGGCTCATCGCCACCCTTGACGGGCTGGCCGAGCGCTTCGATCTGGTGCTCATCGATTCGGGCGCCGGCATCGGCGACAATGTTCTCTTCTTCGTCGGCGTGGCCCAGGAAATCGTCCTGGTGGTGACGCCCGAGCCGACCTCGCTGGTGGATGCCTATGCCGCGGTGAAGGTGCTGTCGCAGCAAGTAGGGATCAAGGATTTTGGCGTGGTCGTGAATTCGGTGGTCGACGAGATGGCGGCGCGCGATGTGTTTCAGAAGCTGGTCGGCCTGGCAGATCGATTCTTGAGCGTGCGCATTCGCCACTTGGGCTACGTCACGCGCGACGAGAACGTGCACCGGGCGGTGATGGCCCAGAAACCGATCACCGATCTGTTTGCCATGGCCCCGGCCAGCCGCGCGCTGAGCTTGATTGCGGATCGATTGTTCAATTCCGCCCCGCCGCCCATGGTGGACGGCGGCATGAAGCTGATGTGGCACCGGCTGTTTCGGGAGGCCTCGGTGCCTAGGTAGTTTGTATGACGACCATGCACAGAGCGATTGCCACATACACCAGTACCGCGCCGGCGCCTTCCGACGAAGCCGCGCTGCTGGAGAAATACCAGCAGCTGGTCGAGCGCATCGCCCGGCGCTTGGTGTGGCGAACGGGCATGCAAAGCGCCTACGACGATCTGTGGTCGGCCGGCGCGCTGGCCCTTCTCGAAGCCTCGCGCCGCTACGATCCGGCGAAGGGCGCGAGCTTCGCGACCTTCGCCGAGCACCGCGTGCGCGGCGCCATGCTCGACGAACTTCGCAGCATGGACCATTTGCCGCGGAGGCTGCGCAATCGCACCGACGATATGGCCAAGGCCAAGCGCAAGATCGAAGAGGAACTGGGTCGGGAGGCGACGGTGGACGAGATCGCCAAGGAGCTCGACCTGGAAATCGACGAGGTCGCGGGCATCGCGGCCTTGATGGAGCCGCACTTGCCGCTCGATTCGGTCCTTCATCGCGTGACCAGCGCGGACGATTCGGACGCCAGCCTAGAGCGCGCCGAAACCGTCAAGCGACTTACCCGCGCGATCGAGACCCTGCCCGAACGCCTGCGCATGGTGCTGGCTTTGCACTACGACGAGGATCTCACCTATCGCGAGATCGCCAAGCTGATGCAAGTGAGCGAGCCGCGCGTGTGCCAACTGCACGGCGACGCGCTGAAGAAGCTGCGCGAGGAAATGCAGGACGACGAGTAGCGCCGGCTACTTGCCTTCGAGCACGCCCTGGACGCGAATATCTTGCCCGTTCGCGTAGCCCGAAGCCCAAGCAAAGGCGAAGGATTCGCCGAGCACGTCCGCCGGCCGCACGAACAGTCGTCCCTTGTCGAGCGACCTCAGGAACATCGCCAGCGACGGCTCTGCGGTCGCAATGTCGAGGACGGTCAGGCCGCCCAGCGAGGGATCTCGTTTGGATACCTTGGCTGCCCACCCGAGGTCGCGCTTCTTCTCGTCGAAAAACCTCGCCCCATCATTCGCCGCGGACACCTCGGATGCGTATTCCATGCCACGAAGTGTCCGATGGTAGTCGGGCAAGTGCAACCTCTAACGCCGCTCTTGTGCGCTTCCTCAGCCAACACTGTGTGCGGCAGACGTTGCATTTGGACCGGCATGACCCCAAAATGCCGCATGTAACACCAGAGACTAGAGACTATTGAACATGACATCCACTCGCTCCAACGCCGCCCTTCGGCTGGGTGTGGCCGCGGCTCTTCTTCTCGCCGCCTGTGTAGATCTCACGACGCCTTGGTCGGGACACCCCGACGCCGCTGGTGACGCGGGCTCCGCGTCCGGCGCGGGCGGAACTCTAGTAGGCGCCATGGATGCCGGATCGAGCGGTTCGGGCGGCAGTACCGGTTTGGGAGGCAGTGCTGGTGGCATTGCGACCGGCGGGACCATGGCGGGTGGGACGACGGGAACCACCCAGTGGGACGCTGGATTTGCGATCGATGCGACCTCGACCGGCGAGACGAGCGAATCCTTGGCAGGTGAAACGGGAAAAATTCAGGCCGCGGACGCTGAGCAAGATAGTGCGATCGACGTGCCACTATTGGCCGACAGCAGCGCGCCCATGGATCTCGCGGCCGAAAGCTACGGTAGCACCGAGGCTGGTATGCCCGATGGCGCCGGGACTGGCTGGGTAGATAGTTCCGGCGCAGACCGAACCGGCGGTGCGGAAGTAGACGGGGCGCCCGCGCCCAGAATTCTGAGCATCGATTTCGTGGGGGGAATGCCGAGTAGTTCTGGTGCGCCGTCTGGAACGGTCGTGATGGCCGCCAGCGAAAGCGCGGGCGTGAAGCCAGCCACCCACTGGAACAGCGCCACCGGCGCCACTGGAACGCTTTCATCACTCGTGCTCGCAAGCGGCGACGGGACCGCCGCGTCCGCGAGCTGGACCATGACTCCGATAGATGGTGCGATTGATACCTGGAGCAATGCTTTCGTGGACGCTCCTGGCGACACGCGCATGATGAACGGCTACCTCGACCCAAGGTCGAGCACTCTGCCGGCGACCATCAGCGTGGCGGGCTTGCCCGACACGATGAACGGTGGATACGATGTCTACCTCTATTGCTATTCCTACATCAATTCGTCGGACACGCGCCTGTACGAATACTCGATTGGCTCGACCACATTCTCCGTGACACAAACCGGGCCGTCTACCAGTACCTTCCCTGGATACACGCTGGCGTCAGGCGCGGATGGCGGCAGCGGAGGCACCGGCAACTACGTCGTGTTTCGCAATGTAACTGGGTCCAGCTTCACCTTGACCGCGCAGCCAAGAACCTCGACCTACGGGGCGCAGCGTGCGCCAGTGAACGGCATCCAGATTGTGTATCCGTCGGGATATTAGATGCGAGGTTCTGCGCGCGCGAACGCTAATCCGTCGATTCCAGCTTCCCCACTCGAGCCACATGGATGGGTTCAGTTGGCTCCATTCCTGGCCTTCTCGTTCTTGACGGCGCTCTACATCGCGACGTTGCATCCTTCGGTGGCAGGCGGAGACAGCGGTGAACTAACGGCGGCCGCGCTCACGGGTGGCGTCCCCCATCCACCGGGCTATCCCTTGTTTGCTCTCCTGGCCAGGTTCTTCGCCACGCTTCCGCTTGAACATTCGCTCGCATGGCGGCTCAATCTACTATCGGCTCTCTCGATGGCGGCGGCCGGCGGACTGGTGTGCGCAGTGGTCCAATCGTGGACGCGAAATGCTGTGGCTGGACTGCTGGCGGCGGCGCTCTTTGGCACGAACCCGATGGTCTGGTCGCACGCGACCGGCGCGGAGGTTTTCGGGCTCAATGCCATGTTCGTGGCCTTGGCACTTCAACTTTGGTCTCGTGTCGAACGAAGCCTTTCTCGCCGCGACGTTTATGCGCTGCTTTTCGCGAGCGGTCTTGCCATGTGCAATCACCACACCTTCGTCTTTGTCGGAGCGCCCTTGGTCTTGCGCTCACTGTGGGCGGCCCGGCGCGCACTTGGCACTAGCGGCGTGGCCGTGGCATTCGTCTGTGGCCTTGTGGGCTTGCTTCCCTATCTCTACCTGGTGCCGGCCTCGGCCTCGGCCGCGGCTGTGTCCTGGGGCGACGAAACCAGCGTCGCCGGTCTCATCAACCACGTTCTACGCCGCGACTATGGGACCTTCAGCATGGGTCAGACCAGCGAAGAAAGCGTTTTCGTCGCGCAAGGGACATTCTTTCCGACTCTTTGGCTGATGTGGGGCCGCGCCTTTCCCCGCCTGCTTTGGTTCGGTCCTGTGCTCGGCTTGGTAGGTCTGTATCTCGGCGTGAAGAATCGCCAGACGCGCAACGCGGCCTGGGTTCTTCTCTTTCTGGTTTGCTTCTACTGTCTGACCTTTTGTGCGCTTTCCAATCTGTCCACGGAACGGCCGCTTTGGCTCGGCATCCTTGGTCGGTTTTGCATCCAGTCCGATCTGCTTTTGGCGATTGCATCCGGATTCGGTCTCGCCTTGTTGTTGCAGAGGTTGGCTGTGCTTGGTCCGTGGCTGCGCTTGGCCCCAGTGGGAGTAGGGGCGGTGCTCGTCATTGGTATTGCCGTTCACGCCGGGCAAGCCAACGCGCGGAACAATACGGTGCATCGGGATTTCGTGAAGACGGCGTTCGCATCGTTGCCACCGGGCGCAATTGCGATCACGGGCATGGGCGACGACGTCACGGGTTCTGTCCTCTATTTACACGAAGTCGAGAAGCTTCGCCCCGACGTCATTCACTTGGACAGCGACTACCTGGGCAAGCCCTGGTACATCGCGCGCAAGCGCCGATTGGCTCCAGATGTGAGCTTGCCCGAAGGTGTCTATGGACGACATGGATGGAACATCAAGCAACTGTTAGACCTCAATCCCACCCGGACGGTTGTTTTCATCGGTCATCTAGTCGAATGGGACCAAAGCTGGCAAGACGGATACAAGGTATTGCCCGAAGGCCTGATTCGTCTTCTGGTTCGGTCCAGCGATTTCCCGAGCTACGACGAATGGGTCGAGAGGGATCGCCAGGCCATCGGAACCTATGATGTCGCGCCGGCTGTCCGCGCCCCGGACGAGTCCTGGGAACGGGCACTCGGTCAGCGGGTGCTCGATACCCAAGTCGGACGCGCGCACCTCGCGCTTCTCTACGGCCAAGAGCGCCGCGACCCAGACGGTCCGGCGCGCACTGCGCTTCGCCTGCTTGAAAACGTCGTTGCCGAAATTGGCGGCGATCAGGAGCTCGGTATTCCACCGTCGCCTGGAACGCGCAGGCTCGACCTGGGCGCAGGTGTCTGGAAGAACCTCGGCCTGGCCTACCAATTCCTCTCTGGCGTCGATGGCAGCTACGCCCGGCGCTTCACTATTGCATGCAGGAGATTCGTCGCGCGGGCCAACCCCGGCGATCCCGACTTGCCGGCGGCGCGCAGGTATCTGGAAGGCATTCGCGCCACGGGATCCCAATAGTCATTGGGCGCGGCGACCCTATTCGCCCACGACGAAAGAAGACTGTCCCGAACCGACTGTGTAGCTCGCGTGCGCCGCGTCCTCTGAGACGAATGTGGGTTGGCCCTCGCCACTGGCGAAGGTGCTCGCCGGCTTGGTGATGGGCAACACAACAGTTGCGCTAACGTTCACGGGAACGGTCACATCGAGCAGGAATCCGCCCTTGGCCGGGCGTTGCCAGTTGATTTGTACGGCGCCGCGTTCGGTGTGGACGGTGCTGCTCACGCTCGTTAGCCCTGTCGCCGGCGGCGCGATTTGAATGGTCGATGCGCCAGCTCCGGTCACTTGCAACCCCACCAAGGATTCAATGATGTCGACAATGGCCTGTGCACCCCAGCCGTGGGATTCGCTGAGGCCCTCGGATGGCGCTGTCCAGGACTCCCAGGTGAACGTCCCGCCTTGGGAAAGAATCTTGGCCCAACCTGGAGCGGACGAATCCGTCAGGCGGGTGATGACCTGGTCGGGTTTGCTGGCGTCGCCCAGTGCCTTGAGCAGCCAATGTGCGGTCATTGGCCCCTGCTGCATGCCAAGACCGGCGACATAGGTGATAATCTGTGTCCAACTTGCGCTGGGAGCCACGCCAAACGCCACGGCGTAGGAATTCGCAATCTGGGATGCGTGCGTGCTTTGCTTGCCCGCGGAGGTCAGACCATCGATATAGATGCCGTCGGTCCGGCGCAGTTTTGCATTGATGGCAGTCGTGAGTTGACCGGCGTGTCCTTGGTAAGAAGTCGCTTCGCTGGCTGGACGTCCCAAGGCCGTGGCGATGGCGGCCACGCTGCGCATGACATCGACAGCCAGAATATTCACGGTGGTTCGGGCCGTGGTGGTCGTATCGTAGCCAAAGCGCTGCGAGGCAGGCCAATCGATAATGCCGTACTGGTATTGCCCGGTTCCGCCCGCGAGATTGGTCACGAGCCCAGTCGAACTATCGGCATAGCTCCAAACGTAGTCGGCAACGTTCTTGGCCGTATCGTAGGCGTCGGCCAGCAAGGTGCTGTCGCCAGTCGTCTGGTAATAGCGAAGTACCCACTTGGGGAACATTTCCGTATAGTCGGGAATGTCCCGTGCATCATCCCCGTTGGGATAGACCGCGTTCAGTTGACCGTCGGGCCAGAACCGGCGTTGCGAGGCCATGAATTCTCGAATCGCCTTGCGAGTCAGCGAACGCTCCGTCAAGCCGAGCATGGTCGCGTAGGACTCGTTCACCGCGTCTTGCAAGAACTGCCCTTTTTCGCGCGTCGGGGTGTCCACGAACTGCTGTTGCATGGAGTACAGGGCCGAGCGTTGAACCAAGTCGAACACGGCGTTGAGGGTCGTGTCCGAACTCGTGAATTGGGCGGCGTATTGCGGGGGGGGATCCGAGTGCTCGAGGATTGCCGAGATAGTGCTCGTCGAAAGCGTTTCGCCTGGGGCGCCGATTTGCAGATAGCGCCAGCCGAGGTAGGTGAATGCCTGGAATTCCTGTGCGCCGGCGCGCTCGATGTACGCGTAGGACATGTCCGTGTTCTGCGTCGCGGAGGCAAGCGCCGACACATGACCGTCCGAGGTCAGCTCGAAGCCGGTGAGGATCTTCAGTGTTCGACCAGCTTGACCGGATCGGAATTGCACGACCGGGCGCGCGGGAATGACCGTGCCGAAGTCGGCAACCACGGCGCCGTCGGCGAGGGTCTTGACGGAAACGGGCGCAACGGTGCTGCGGACAACGCGAGGCTCTTGGCCCGTGAGATGGGTGAAGACACCGGCCGGATGTACACCGATCACCTGTGGAATCGTCCAAGGCGACGCCGTGTCGATGTAGCCTGGCTGGTCCCAACCGTCGGGGATCTGGGTCGAGTCGAAGTGCTCGACGTAGTCGCCCACATCTCCCGGAAGCAGATTCCGCTGGATGGTGCCGGTCTGCCATTGCGAGGCTCGGCGAACGTGCCAGCTGCCATCGGTGACGACGACTTCTTGGGTGCCGTCGGCGTGCTCGATAACAAAGCGACCGAGAAGGCCACGCTCGCCCGCGGGACGACCTTGTCCCGCGCCATACCAGTGGTAGATGATTCCAATGGCAAGTGGTAGGCCAGCCTGCACTTGCCCCGCGATATCCGTGGCTTGGTAGTATCCTTCGCCGGGATAGGCAAAAGCCGGCCCTCGGTCGACCACAACTCCGTTCAAACGAAGCTCGAATTGGTGATTCGCCGAAACGTAAGCGCGGGCACGGGTGATCGGACTTGCCCCAACCGCTACTTCGCGCCGGGCCAGGGTGTAGTCATCCACCTCCGTGTTTGCGCGCCGGATCCAACTGGCTTTCCAGTCGCTATCGCCGAGGCCGGTGTCAAAGCTTGCGCTCGACGCCCAGGGCGAGGCTAGATCGGTGCGATCCCAGGTGCGAACGGTCCACGTGTAGCTCGCGCCCTGTGCAAGCGCCGGTCCTGCGTACGAAACGAAGGATTGGGCGCTGGCTTGGATCTTCCCACTGTCCCAAATCAGAGTGCCGTCTTGGACCTGCGTAACCTGAATTTGATAAGCCGTCTGAGTTTCATTGCCATCCGGATCGTTCGGCAACCAACCGAACTGGGGAATACCTTCGACATTGAGTGGGCCAGAGCGATCCGCGATATTCAAGTCCGTTGGTGCCAGGGGGGCCCGTCCAGTGAATGTCTGCCCGCCGTCTGCGCCGCCAGCGCTCGAATTGCCGCCCGTGGACGCTCCTCCGAGCAGCCACGCCCCGCCGCTCGCATTAACACCGCCGGAGCGCGATCCACCCGTTCCGGGCGAACCGCTGGTGTTCTTCCAGCCGCCCGTGCTGGTGCCTCCACCCGAAAACGCGGAACTGGTCGAGCTGCTATTGCCGCCATTGCCCGATGCTCCGCCGTATGCACCACCGGTTGCGCCGCCCGCTGCGGTTGCGCTGCCGCCCGTCGTCCCTCCCTTCGAAAAGGAGCCACCCAGGTTCGCTCCACCACCCCCGACAGCTATGCCACCGGATTGTGTGGCGCCGCCTGCACCTTGCCCGCCTGAATAGGTCGAACCTCCACCAGAACCAGCGGGTGTTGTATGTGGACCTGACGTGCAGGCAGATGCCAACCCCACCATGGGGATCATGATTGCTTGCGTGAAGGAAATGGGATGCCTCCTGGGCACCGCGCTGGAGGGGCCTAGAAAATGCTGGCCGTGCCGGCAATCTGCAGCGTGGTTGCCCCGCTATAGGAAACGGATAGAAGCTTCTTCGCCGTGTCATAGGTGAAGTCGCTCCCCGAAGTCAGCTTCACGTCGTTCCGCGTGACGCTGGTGAAGTTGTTGCAGTAAATTTGCAAAGTGCCGTCGGTACCCAGGTCGTCGAATTGGACCGTGAGGGTGCCGCTAGCGAGGGTAGAAGTAATGGTTTGGACGGCGCTGCCGGTATAGTAGTCGAAAGTGCTGCTACCGGTGGCAGCCGGAAAGACCTCGATTCGCAAGGCGGCGGCCCAGTTGGTGGTCCAGTTGTTGTTGGACATCAAGATGTCGCCCCGCGGAATGATGGCCCCTTCTTTCACGAAGAGCGGGATGGTGGCGAGCGGAGCAGAAGCGGTTACGGAGGTCCCGCCGGCATAGGTCGTCGTCTTGTCGTTGTAGTTCAGCCAGTTGCCCGCCGGCAAGTAGACCGAACGGCTCGTGGCACTGGCGGTGGTGACGGGAGCCACCAGGATTGCGCCGCCGAACATGTATTCATTCCAAGTGTCGTAAACAGTCGTGTCGTCTGGGAAGGCCAGGGTCATCGTGCGTAGGATGGGCACGCCCGACTGTGTGGCCGCATAACCATACGATCGGGAGTATGGGATCAAATCATGGTGGGCCTGGGCTTGGGCTTTGGCGATGCTGACTAGTTCGGCATCAAAACTGGTCCAGATAGTTCGGTTGGGGCCGTTCAAAACCTCCATGACCGGGCTGTAGGCATTGAACTCTATCCACCGGGCAAAGACCTCTTTCGTCGGCGTGCCATTGTATCCACCCCCATCGGAACCGAAAAACGGGAAGTTCATGGCGCCGGCTCGAAGGCCGGTCTTGATCGACGCGATCAAACCCGAGAAGTTCGCGTACGGGTCACCGCCCCAATGGGCGGTGTATTGGCGGGATTTGTCGTACATATTGCGGGCAAGCATGAAGACGTCATTGGGATAGGTTGCGGCCAGACCTTCGTAGGACAGCTTGTGGAACAGGTAGACATTCTCGTTCTGGGCCGAATCCGGCTGCTCCCCTTCCTCGCCTCGGTCGATCTTGTAGCCGCGCACGCCGAGGGTCACGAACGTGTTCAGCTTCCCCTTGAACCAAGTGTACGCCGCCGGAAGGCGGACATCCGCAGCCGGCGAATCGGTGTAGGTATTGACCGCGAAGTTGTAGTTGCTGGCACGCGCTTCGGTGAGTAGTCCGTTGAGACAGCGATTGGCTGTCCAAAGCATCAATTTCATGCCCCTGGTATTCAAATCCGTGATCATTTGGGCGGGATTGGGGAAGGTAGAATCGAAATCCATGTTGCCCCAACCGCCTGCCTTGCTTGATTGGTTCATGGGCGTGCCGTACGGCCGGTCGATCCACATGGCTCCGGCCGGGATTTGGTTGAGCCTCAGATTGTCCGCGTCCTTGATCACCAGCGCCTGACTGCTGGTGACCCCTTGCGCGGCCCAATCGGCGTGGTGGTCATCGCGCCACCAAATGGAATCGAAGGCCCATGTTGGCGGCATGAACGACGGACCGGCCAGGGTATTGTAGCGGCCCATGATTTCTACAATCGTGGGTCCGTAGATGATGTCGTATTGCAGTTGTGGACTGTCGAAGTTGAAGCTGGTCTTGCCGCCCACCGCGATTGTGTAGTGGCCTTTGGCCATGGACTCGGCGTAAATGCCGTACTTCTTCGAGGTGGAATAGAACGGCGCGCGGGCGCTGTTGTAATTGTTGTCGGAATAGGTTTGCAATCCGAGTAGGTCCTGGTCCGCACCGCGGTTGTCGATATTTCCCGACGTTCCCAAGTGATAGCCCCAAATGCCATAGTAGTGCTCGTTCTGGTCGTTGAACTGTTCCTTGACATTGGAGGGGGTGCCGGTGGTGGCGGAGAGCAGGACCTGCAGCACCTCGGGGCTGGTGAAGGTGAACTTCACGTGCGCCGTGCTGGAGCCTGCGGACAAGGCCAAGTTGGCATCGAGCGTGGTCGCGGTCGTGGCGAAGCCGCTCGCGCTGGCGGTGGTGGCGGCAGCGCCTCCGGTGGTGAAGGTCGAACCGGACTGCGACACCAAGACTTCTCCCGAGGATATTTCAGTGACCTTGTAGGCGTAGGGGCTGGCGGTGACTTCGAGCCTGAGAACACCTGATTCTAGGACCGTGCCCGAGCCTGTGGACGTGGCCGCATCGTGTGTGCCGCCCGCACCGGCGTTTCCGTCCGTCGATGCGCCCGCATCCGTGCCAGCTTTTCCGCCGGAGCCGGATCCTCCACCGGTGCCGGCGCCCCCGGCGGATACGGTGCCGCCGCCAGCAGCGCCAGCGCCTCCAACCGCGGTGACGCCGCTATTGTTTCCCCCAGCGGCGAGAACGCCCCCGCCGTTTGGATTTCCGCCGGTAGCATTCCTTCCACCCGTGCCACCCGACGCTGCGACGCCGCCCATGGATGAGCCGTTTGCAGAAGAGCCACCCAGAGGTGAGCCGCCTGCACCGGGAGCCGAAATGCCGCCGGTGACGGCGCCACCCTTCACGCTTCCTCCGACGTTCGTGCCGCCGCCGGAACTTGGGGCCCCGGCGGTCGAACCCGAACCATTTGCAGGCGAGTTGCAGCCCTGCAATTGGGCGATGGTGCCCGCCAGGAGCAAAGATAGGCAGCCTCGCGCTAGGACTGACATGGCCTTCCGAATTTCGGTTTGCATCGCATCCTCCGTAGTCCTAAGACAGTTTTAACATGGCGCGCATAGGCAAACCAACCGATTTGTGATTTCTGGAGTTGCCCAGAGGCCAGTAGCGTGAAGTCGTAACCTTCGAGAGTCACAGACAATAACGCGAGAGCAGAGATTGCGCTTGGTTCTTGAGCACCTTCCGTGATACCCAGCGTCTGTTCGCAAAGCTTTTCAGAAGGAGTTGCTCATGCACAAGAATCGGTGGAATTACGGCTTGCTGTTGGCGTACTTGGTCATTGGCTGTAGTCACTCAAGCGATTCGGTCGAACAGAGCGACCTTCGTTTGACCATCAGTCCGACATCGGTCTACCAGATCAAGAGCGCTGCGACCGGCAAGTGCATCGGCATCGTCGGCAATAGTACCTCCGACAATGCGGCGGTCGAGGCACGCACCTGCAATGGCGCCACCGGCCAGAGCTTTACCATCGCGACTGTCGCGACGGGGTACTACGCCATCAAGAACACCAAGAGCCTCAAGTGCATCGACGTGTCGGGCAAGTCCACGGCCGAAGGTGCCTCCATCATCCAGTACACGTGCAATAGCAGCTCGACCAATCAACAATGGGCTATCGCCGACACGTCGTCGGGGTTCGTTCGATTGACTGCCCATCACAGCGGAAAGGTTGCGGAAGTCAGCCTGGGCGGCACGGCGGATGGCACCCTGGTCGTCCAGCGCACATGGAATGGTGCCACGTACCAGCAATTCCAACTGGTTACCGGAGCCGGGGGGGCCGGCGGCGCCGGAGGAGCGGGCGGCACCCCATCGACAGGTGGCACGACGGCAACCGGCGGAACGACTGCCAGCGGCGGCATTGTCGCGACCGGCGGCACGACACCGGGCACGGGCGGCGTTCAAACGACCGGCGGCACAAGCGGGTCGGGCGGGGTGGCTGGCGCGGGTGGTGCTGCGGGCGCGGGCGGAACGGATCGAACCAAGGTGGCGTTGCAGGGCACCTGGAAGTTCACCGCCAGTAACAGCCTTACGGGCGCCGAGGTCACAACCTATAACGACGCCTCCTGGAGCAGCGTCTCCGTGCCGCATACCTGGGATCAGGTCACCGGCGTCACCCAGTATACGAACTCGTGGTACCGCACGCATTTCACGCCGACCCCGGCGAATTCCCAGGATCGAATCTACGTCTATTTCGAGGGCGTCTTCCAGATTGCGGACGTCTACGTCAACGGCACCCACTTGGGTCAACACCGCGGAGGCTTCACGCGCTTCATCTTCGACGCCACATCCGCGGTGAAGATTGGCGCCGACAACGTGCTCGCGGTCAAGGTCAGCAACAGCACGTGCTCGGATTGCTTGCCCGACGGCACGCCTCGTTTGTACAAAGGCTACGGCGGCATCTACCGCCCGGCATGGATCGTCACCACAAACAAATTCCACATCGCCACCACCGACTATGCGTCGAGTGGCGTCTACGTTTCCACGTCGAATATCAGCAGCGCCTCCGCCAGCGTCAGCTCGAAGATCTTGCTGACCAACAACACGACGGCTGACCAGACCCTGACGGTCAAGACCACGATCGTCGACAAGTCGGGCGCCGCCGTGCTGACCACCCAAGGCGATGTGCTTGCGAAAGCGAGCGCGACGACCACCACGACCCAGACAGGCACGGTTCAGCAGCCGACGCTGTGGAGCCCAGCCAACCCCTACCTTTACGATGTCCAGGTCACGGTATCAGCGGGCGGTGTCGTAGTCGACGCCGTGACCGAGCACATCGGCTTCCGCACCTACAAACTGACCACCACGGATTTCACGCTGAATGGCATATCGACGCGGCTGCGTGGCGTGGCAAAGCACCAGGAGACGGAATACCATGCCAGCGCGGTCAGCAACGCAGAGCTGACGGCTGATTGGGACAACTTGTCCGACCTCGGCGTCAACTATGTGCGACTGGTTCACTATCCCCACGCGCAGTTGGAATACGACTTGGCCGACCAGCGCGGCATCATGGTTTGGTCGGAAAATGGCCATACCAATAGCGCGGCTGAGACGGCCAACGGAGACAATATCAATCGCGAAATGGTGTACCAGAACTGGAACCACCCCTCGATCATCTTCTGGAGCGCAGGTAATGAGGCATCCGGGGTGGCCGCCACCGGGGCGTACGCGTCCGTTCTTCGCGCCACCGATCCTTCGCGCCCCATCGTCTATGCGTCGGATGGCCAAAATCCAGCGAACGTCGACTTCATTTTCCACAATACCTACGCGGGTTGGTACAGCGGAACCATGTACGACTTCCTCACCGCGACCGACCATTGGGTCTCGGAAAGTGGCGCGGGCATGGTCATCGCTGCGCACGCGCCCAATGCCTTCACGGCAACGCCGGTGGTCAATAGCTACGAGCCGGAAGAGTATGGCGCCCTCGTGGACGAGGTGCGTTTCGATGACATGTTCCGAAACCCGAGTCACGTGCCCGCCTTTTCCGAATGGGTTTTCCGCGACATCTCGGATGTCAAGTACAAGAACTTGCTCAATACCAAGGGCTTGCTGACCTTTGCCGGCTACAAGAAGGACGTCTACTATCATTACAAGTCCGTTCTGCAAGCCAAGCCCGTCGTACACCTGGTGGGCCGCAACTATTTCCTGCGCACGGCGGACTCCTCGGGGCAAAGCGCCGTGAAGGTCTATTCGAACGCCGCGAA
>Ga0265316_10001801_pt1 | contig 22552 bp, 18 predicted proteins | sample 4522metaG_FD_202092 | JGI IMG/M metagenome (GOLD analysis project Ga0265316, IMG submission 202092) | Rhizosphere microbial communities from Carex aquatilis grown in University of Washington, Seatle, WA, United States - 4-5-22 metaG | ecosystem: Host-associated > Plants > Roots > Rhizosphere >... | reverse complement strand
ACTATTGATAACGAGAATAACTCCCAAAAGAGTTATTTCCCGTTACCAACAGTAAATCATATACATACATTAGATAATGAAATTATTAACAAAAAAGTCAACGTTATTTAGGCATTGACTATCAGTAAACTAACAACTAACAACTAAAATTATGCTAGGCTGCACATACGGTAACTTATTCAAAACAACAGTTTCAGGAGGATCATATCAGGAAGGTTTATCAATTAATATTCAGGGTGTACCTCCGGGTTATTATTTCACCGAAGAAGAAATTTATACTGAATTAATGCTCCGGAAGCCAGGACAGGGAGAATTAACATCCCCAAGGCGTGAAGCAGATGTTCCGGTTATTTTTACCGGAGTTAATGCTGCAGATACCATGCCGGGTTTTCACAACAGCGGATATACCAATGGAACACCACTGGTTATTTTAATCCCCAATGTTGACAGGCATTTTGAGCATATCGAACAATACCAGCAAACCAACCGCACTCCCCGCCCAGGGCATGCATCTTATGCTTCTTACCAGAAATATGGCGAATTTGACGATTCAATTGGTGCTGGATTTTTTAGCGGCAGGTATACTTCCTCAATAGTAGCTGCCGGATGTATAGCAAAGCGGATTTTAAAGGACCATGGTATAGAAGTTGTATCTTATGTGAAAGAAGCAGCAGGTATTAAAATGGGTGATGTTCCTATCGATTTAATTAAAAAAAGAGCAGCAGCTTATCGGGAAGTCAGAAAAAAATATGATCCCATTTATCTCGAAATTTTTGGTTCGAATAAGTTTAAGAAGGATATGAGATTTTTCGAGAAAATAGCTATCCTGGCCGAACTTGAAAAAAGAATTCCGGATATTCCAAAACCAGTCTACAAAGAGGAAGAAATTAGAGAAAAATATGGAATCAATCCTAAATTATTTTGTCCCGATCCAAATGCTGCCGAAGCAATGTATAATGAGATATTGAGAATCATGCAGGAGGGTGACTCATCTGGTGGAATAGTTGAAGTAATTGTTACTGGAGTGCCGGCCGGAGTTGGCGAACCGGTATTTAATAAACTTGACGGTGAACTGGGAAGGTTGATGAGTATTGGAACTGTTAAAGCAGTTGAAATTGGATGTGGCTTAGAAGCAGCTCAAATGCAGGGTTCGCAGTGCAATGATCAATTAAGAGTGGAAAAAGGGAAAGTAAAATTTTTATCTAATAATGCCGGAGGGATAACCGGTGGTCTGTCTACCGGGCAGGATATTATCGCAAGAGTAGCCGTGAAACCTACACCTACAATAGCTAAGCCACAATTGACAATTGATAAGGTAAGTCTTGAGAACCTGGAATTAGCTGCTGTAACAAGGCGTGATCCTACTATCGTTGCCAGAGTATGGCCGGTAGTTGAAGCTTTTACAGCAATGATTATTCTTGATGCCTATGCCCAATACTTGGGATATGAGGCTCTGAAACCTAAAAAGTAGCAATTTCAAATTACATTTCAACACGACGACGCTTAGATGCAAAAAATATTTTTTTAATTTTCTAATTTGTGACTTTGCGTCATGAAGATGGAAAAAGATTTTAAGGGCTGTATAAAAAATAAAATTTTGAGTAGATCTGTTGAACGAGAATTTGAAATAATTGAAGAAGCAATATCAAGAATTGAAAAGCTTGTTCCTACTATTAAAATGTAGCTCCTATACAATTATTCGATAATGAAAAGATTTCTTTTGATTTGTTGCTTAGCTTGTTTATTCTTTTGTTTATATGGTCAATCGTTAGAGTTTATTATGGATGGGGTTCACAATAACCCTGGTGAAAAACCTTTCGAAACCAAATACAATGACCCGGCATTTCTCAAATCAGAAGGATTTAATGGAATGACACCTCATTGGTATATCAATTGCCTTATTACTTACGATAATTATGAGAAGAACATCATACCTAAAAATAGTGAAGCCCGCAAATGGATAGAAACTAAGGCTGCTGAAATTGATAAAAAAATTGCCGAATGCAAAAAAGCTGGTATCAAAGTTTATCCTTTTACCGATTTTATTGTATTTCCTTCGATAATTTGGGAAAAATATGGCGACTCGATAAAAAGGACTAACAAAGGTGTGGGTTCTGTTATGGGAGGAAAAGGCGAAGCCATGATTCCCGATATTCAGCGTAAAACAACACAGGATTTATTACGGGCACAAATTGCCGGGATATTTGAAAGGTTTCCGCAGTTAGATGGACTTGTATTGCGTTTTGGCGAAACCTACCTGTTCGACACCCCTTTCCACAAAGGTGGTAGCCCCATAAGAGACGGGCAGGACGGGATTAAAGACCATATTTTGTTTATCAATATTCTTCGTGATGAAATTTGTGTTAAGCGGAACAAAAAACTGTTTTATCGCACATGGGATTTTGGGTACAATTTTCATAACAATCCTGAATATTATTTATCGGTAACCAATGCCATTGAACCCCATCCAAACCTTATTTTCTCTATTAAATATCAGCAGGACGACTTTTTACGAATGACACCTTTTAATCCTACTTTAGGAATAGGCAAACATCGTCAGATTGTGGAGTCACAATCATGCATGGAGGCTTATGGAAAAGGGGCTCATCCGTATTATTCGGCTTATGGGGTAATCAACGGATGGCCGGAAACCAAATATGAAATTAAGGATGGTCGTTTTACCGGCAATTTAAATAATCCGGACAATCCCCGTGGAATAAAAGATGTATTAAACAAACATTTGTTGTGTGGTATAAATACATGGTCAAATGGCGGAGGATGGCAGGGTCCATATATAACCAATGAAATCTGGGCTGATTTAAACACATATGTCGTGTCACATTGGGCCCAAAACCCCAATCGTTATGAAGAAGAAATTTTCTATGAATATGCTGCAAACCTAAAAATAACCGGTATGCAGGCTGATATTTTCCGGCAGATAGCATTGTTAAGTATTGAAGGCGTGCGGAAAGGTCAATGCAATAGTTTTACAATCAATAACAAATGGTGGTCGAGGGATGAGTTTTTTTCTGTTTCCGATAATAAAAATGTTTTAGATCAAATAGTTAAAGAAAATATGCAAAGTAAGGTACTTGCAGAAAAAGCCGAAGCATCGGCAATTTGGCGGCAAATAGAAGCTTTGTCAAACGAATTATCTATAAATGATTACATAACACAGGAGGCAATAAGAGTTTCATGTACGTATGGCAGGATAAAATACGAACTTATTGAACAGATGTGGATATTAATGATTGAAGATGCAAATGCAGGCATTTCAGGAAAATTGAATGTCACTATTGTAAATGATGTAATTGAACGTTATGACGAACTTTGGAAGGAATGGAAAAATCTAAAAAAAACAAGTGGACAATGCGCCACACTTTATACCGATTTAGCATTCAGGAATCAGAAGTCCGGAAGTATTGGAGAACTGGTTGAAAAACTACGACGCAAAATAAAAGAGGAACAATAAATGCTTGCAGCAAGCATCAATCACAATGATGAGGTTTGTAGCATGTTCCATTTCCCCTCATATAAGTTTTCATCTGGTGTGACACGGTAGTACTCCGAAATCAGCCATTATTCATAACACTAACCGTTATGTTACATTTCACAATAACATCCTGATAAGGTTTGTCATTTTTAAATATTGAACAAATGTCAAGTCAAGCATATTATGTTGCAATTATGATGATTTCGGATTGTTTTGCCTGGCTATTTCTCAAGATACGGTGAAAATTGCAGTAAATTTTTTAATTTCAAAGACCGCTAAATCCGAATTCGTAAATCCGCAATTCGCAATAATACAACTTTTTGTTTATTCTCAAGCCTCTAAGCATAATTTGTCATTATTGTGTTGACATGACACTAATTTCATATCATATGTAAACTTGCATTGAGAGATTGCTTCTCAGTGGTGGATTTTAGAGGTTGGGGTTTCATTATTCCATTTCAATGGGTAGTGGCCCACTCTCTGGACACTTGCTCATGCTTCGCAACGTGCATGGACTATCCACGAATGTGGTAGCCAATGCAAATTAAATTTCCGCTTGATTTGACAAGAGAACATATCTTCAAAAATATTGTTTAAATACATGGAAAAATATTTTCATACAATGGCTTACGATAAAAATATAGCAAAGAGAATTCGTGAACAACTTGCAAACCTCCCCGTAATTGAAGAAAAAGAAATGATGGGAGGCCTTACGTTTATGGTTAATAATAAGATGTGCTTGGGTGTCATAAAAGACGAAATGATGTGTCGCATTGATCCAGAAATTCATGAAACTTTGGTAGAAATGACAGGTTGCAGGACTATGGACTTTACAAAGCGGCCAATGATTGGTTATGTTCTGATTGAGAATAGTGGTATGAGAACTCAAAAAGAATTTGAATATTGGATTGACCTTGCACTCGAGTTCAATAAAAAAGCAAAGTCTTCGAAGAAGAAAAAATAAAATAATTTGCAACATGAACAAAATAATTATCAATGGGAAATATTTAGACAGTAAATAAAAAATAATTTTTTAAAAAAAGTGGAGGACGGTAACCACTAAAAAAAAAGGGCGATACCGAAAAGCCAAAAGAGTAGGTTAATTTAAAAACAACTAATTATGGAAATTAAAATTAACATGATGGCAATACTGGTTGCAGTTGTTATAAATATTGTTATTGGATTTATCTGGTTTACTCCTCTTTTTGGGAAAATATGGGGAAAAGAAATGGGTTATGACCCAAATATGAAACCAGATAATATGGTCATGATAAAAGGCGTGGTATTTATGATCATTGGGAATTTTCTTTTTGCATGGGTTCTTGCTCACAATATAGCAGCATGGATGTTTGTTCCCGGTATAAAAGAAATGAGTCCATTAGCCAATGGTTTAATGAGTGCCATTTTCACATGGTTGGGCTTCTATTTTCCGGGCCACTTAGGTTCAACTGTTTGGGAGAAAAAATCCTGGAAACTTTTCTTTATAAATACTGGATATAGCTTAGTTACTTTATTGGTAGTAGCTTTAATTCTTACTCATTGGACTTAAAAAAATATCAATTTATAAATTTCTTTTTTTTTACAATTCAATTATTATAAATGATTTTATCCCTCTATGAAACGATTTAATTATATTTCGTTTATTTGCTATTCGGATACAATTTTAGTATACAAAAATGAACATCTTTCTCATCGGCTTTATGGGAAGCGGTAAAACTACCGTTGGTAAAATACTTGCCAATAGGTTGCGTATACCTTTTAAGGACATTGATCAGGAATTTGAATTGGAATTTGGTTTGCCTCCAAGCAGATTTTATGCCACCAAAGGTGAAAAATTATTCCGTGAATGTGAGAGAACTGTTCTTCTGAAATTAATCATGAACAAAAACTTTATCATTTCAACCGGTGGCGGGGTCCCTTGTTTTTTCGACAACATGGAAGTCATGAATCGCGAAGGTGTGACTGTTTATTTAAAAATGAACAAGCATGCTATTTTACAACGTTTGCTAAAGTTACCACCGGCCTCTATTGCACGCAGGTTGTTGATAGCTGAAAAATCAAAGGAAGAAATTATCCATTTCGTTGAATCCAAAATGGATGAGAGGGAAGTGTTTTATAATAAAGCACAATTTATAGTGCCCAATGAAGCTGATGATGCCTGCATTGCAGTCGAACGAATTATTTCAATCCTTGAACCTGGTAATAATAAGATTTGATTTTTGTATATTGCATTGGTTATGTTTTTTTTAATGTTGGTAAATAAAGTATTGGAATACACTTTAACATACAGATTATAAGGAACAAAGCATAAATAATTAAGTCATACTGAGCTTGTCAAAGTATGAATTAATTCCTTGATTTAATGGCATTGATTTATTATAGTGTAATTAACAGTTAAATGAAAATCTCTAACCGAACGTTTTATGGTCTTAAATTGATGCTAAGGCTTGCTATGGCTTATAATGAGAATGTCATTTCGCTTCATGAGATTGCCGGATCGGAAAATATTTCGGAAAAATTTCTTGAGAATATCATATCTTCTATAAAAGCAAAAGGTATGGTTAAAGTCAGGCGCGGCGCTAAAGGAGGTTATTATCTTGCAAAAGCACCCTCGGAAATTACCATGAATGAAATTTTTAACGCCCTGGAGGCCGATATTCTTAACCGGGAATGGGACAAACATGATGAGCTTACTATCGCTGATACTGTTATAAAAAAATACCTCCTTGAATTTCAAAACGAGATAAGCAAAATTCTGAATTCCAAAACTCTTGAAGATTTGAAAGTAATATATGAAAAGCAGAACCCCGATCAGATGTTCTATATTTAATTGCAGGGACATAGTATATAGTCCAAAGTTCATAGTCTTCTACCTTTACTACCTTTTGACTATCGATCATTGACTATTCTCTATTGCATTCTATCACCACCTCCATATAACTTTATGACCATCTTATCTTATCTTTGTAAAACATTAATTAAATTTCAACTGTTATTATTTAGAAAAAGAAGATATGCTTAAACCTGCTATAAATACTGAACTTGAGAAACGTATTCTTGTAATCGATGGTGCCATGGGTACGATGGTGCAACGGTACAAACTTAGTGAAGCTCAGTTCAGGGGCGAACGATTTAAAAATTTTCCTCATGATCTTAAAGGGAACAACGATTTATTGTCCATAACCCAACCTGAAATAATTAAAACCATTCACCGGGAATACCTTGAAGCTGGTGCAGATATTATCGAAACTAATACTTTAAATTCCAACCGTGTTTCGTTATCTGACTATCATATGGAAGACATGGCTTATGAAATAAATCTTGCTGCCGCTAAACTTGCAAATGAATGTACAAATGAGTTTTTGAGTAAGACACCTGATAAGCCACGTTATGTTGCAGGATCCATTGGCCCTACAACCAAAACAGCATCTATGTCCCCCGATGTGGACAACCCTGGTTTCAGGTCAGTTACTTTTGACGATTTGGTGCTAGCTTATACCGAACAGGTAAATGGCTTGCTCGATGGAGGTGCGGAACTATTGCTTATTGAAACTATTTTTGATACATTGAATGCCAAAGCTGCTATTTTTGCCATATCCGAAATATTTAAAAAGCGGGGAATAAACCTGCCTGTGATGGTTTCCGGTACGATTACGGATGCAAGTGGACGAACTCTTTCGGGCCAGACCCTCGAGGCGTTTCTCAATTCGATGTCACATCTCGATTTATTAAGTATCGGTCTGAATTGCGCGTTGGGAGCAAAGGAAATGAGACCGCACATTGAGGAATTGTCTAAGAAATCTTCTTTTTATGTGAGCGCATATCCTAATGCCGGGCTACCTAATCAATTTGGACAATACGATGAATCGCCTGATCAAATGGCTGTTTTTATTGAAGATTTTGCCAGGAATAATTTTGTAAATATAGTGGGCGGATGCTGCGGTACCACACCTGCACATATCAAAAGATTTGCCGAAGTAGTTAAAAACCTGCCTCCCCGGAAACCTTCAAAACCGGATAATATAACCAAATTGAGTGGAATGGAACCGTTGTCCATCACACGCGAATCGAACTTTATCAATATTGGAGAACGTACCAATGTGGCCGGTTCAAAGAAATTTGCAGATCTTATAAAACAGGAAAAATATGACGAGGCACTAGTTGTTGCCCGCCAGCAGGTAGAAAACGGTGCCCAGGTTATCGATGTGAATATGGACGACGCCATGCTCGATGGCAAAAAAGCTATGGTTACATTTCTTCATCACATCATGACTGAACCTGATATTGCAAAAGTTCCGGTAATGATCGATTCTTCCAAATGGGAAGTTATTGAAGCCGGGTTAAAATGTATCCAGGGAAAATCAATTGTCAATTCTATCAGTCTTAAGGAAGGCAAAGAAAAATTTGTATTCGAGGCTGAAAAAATCAAGCAATACGGCGCCGCTGTCATAGTAATGGCATTCGATGAAAAAGGACAGGCGGATTCTGTTAAGCGCAGAATAGAAATATGTCAGCGCGCTTACAAAATCCTTACTGAAGAAGTTCATTATAAACCTCAGGACATTATCTTCGATCCGAATGTCCTGGCAATTGGAACAGGAATAGAAGAACACAATAACTATGCTGTTGATTTTATTGAAACGGTAAAATGGATAAAAGCGAACTTGCCTTTTGCAAAAGTCAGCGGTGGTATCAGCAATCTGTCGTTTTCTTTTCGTGGCAATAATTTTGTGAGAGAAGCGATACATTCGGTTTTCTTATATCATGCTATAAAGGCAGGGTTGGATATGGGAATTGTCAATGCAGGTATGCTCCAGGTATATGACGAGATTCCAAAAGATGTTCTTGAACGGGTTGAGGATTTGGTACTGAACCGCAGACCTGACGCCACTGAACGGCTAATTGAATTTGCCGAAAAGTTAAAGGTTGGTACAAAAAGTGCCGAAAGTATTGAAGAATGGCGCACCAAAACGTTAGAGGAAAGACTTAAACATTCCCTCATAAAAGGAATTACCGATTTTATAAATGTTGATATTGAAGAAGCGCTGGTTAAGTATCCCAAACCACTTGAAATTATTGAAGGTCCATTGATGGATGGAATGAGTGTTGTAGGAGATTTGTTTGGCAGCGGCAAGATGTTTTTACCCCAGGTTGTTAAAAGTGCCCGGGTTATGAAAAAATCTGTTGCTCTTTTGATGCCTTATATAGAAAAAGAAAAAGAACGAACAGGAAAAAGTTACACTTCCGGTAAGATTTTACTTGCCACGGTCAAAGGTGATGTTCATGATATAGGTAAAAACCTTGTTGGAGTGGTATTGTCATGCAACAATTATGAAGTAATTGATTTGGGTGTAATGGTACCAACTGAGAAAATACTTGAAACTGCACGCAAAGAAAAAGTTGATATTATCGGCTTAAGCGGACTTATTACTCCGTCTCTTGAAGAAATGGCACATGTTGCATCAGAAATGGAACGGCAGGGTTTTGACATACCTTTATTAATAGGTGGCGCTACTACCTCACGCGTGCATACCGCGGTGAAACTGGAACCGGTTTATAATCATGGGGTTATACATGTTAAAGATGCATCCAAGAGTGTACCTGTTGTAAATAACCTGTTGTCGCAATCGTTGAAAAAGGATTTTTTAAATAACGTCCGGAAGGAATATGCCGATCTGCGTGAATCGTATAGTGGAGCAAAAGCCAAGTTGAATTATATTTCACTAAACGAGGCCAGGAAGAATAAACTTAAAGTCAACTGGAGCCAGAATATTGTCCGGAAACCCAATTTTACTGGAATAAAGGTGCTTGCTGATTACCCGCTTGAAGAGATTAGAAAATATATTAGCTGGATTTTTTTCTTTATCGTCTGGCAAATTAAAGGCAAATATCCAGATATACTTCATGATCCTGAAAAAGGTGAAGCAGCCAGGAAACTATTGGAGGATGCAAATAAAATACTTGACGATCTTCAAAAAAACAAACGGATCAAAGCAAATGGTGTTTTCGGAATTTTCCCTGCGAACTCTGTCGGCGACGACATAGAAATTTATGCCGATGAAGAAAGAAAGAAAGTAATTAATGTATTCAGAAATTTACGAAACCAGGAATTAAAAGTAAATGGCGAACCGAACCTCTGTCTTGCCGATTATATTGCTCCGCGTGAATCGGGCGTTGCCGATTATCTTGGTGCATTTGCCGTTACGTCAGGTATTGGTGTTGATTCATTAATTAAGGAATATAAAAAGAATTTAGATGATTACAATGCAATTATGCTGGAAGCTTTGGCGGACAGACTGGCAGAAGCTTTTACTGAATTGCTGCACGAAAAGATTCGTAAAGAATTCTGGGGATATGCACCTGATGAAAAACTAAATATGGACGATTTGTTATTAGAGAAATACAAAGGCATCAGGCCGGCGCATGGTTACCCTGCATGTCCAGATCATTCTGAAAAATCAACTTTATTTGATTTATTAAAGGTTAAAGAAAATGCAGGTATAAATCTTACCGAAAGTTTTTCAATGGTACCGGCTTCTTCAGTAAGTGGATTAATCTTTGCCTATCCCGGGGCTAAATATTTCTTTATAGATAAAATATCAAGAGATCAGATAGATAATTACGCGACTAGAAAGAATGTTCCTGTTGAAACTCTGGAAATATGGCTGGCATCAAATTTAAATTATAAGTAATATTCTATCGCGATTTTTTTTGCAGAATTTTTTTGATTGCTTCAAACAATTTTTGGGGATCAACTGGTTTAAGTAAAAAACAATCGCAGCCAATTTCCTCGCTTTTTTTCATGTACGATTCAAATGAATATGCTGTTTGAATGATAATGGGGATTTTACTGTTTATCCCTTTAATAGAACTTGACGCCTGCAAACCACTCATATCAGGTAATTGAACATCCATAATGACCAAATCAATTTTTGGATTCATTATTACAATGTCAATTGCTTTTGATGCCGTTAACGAATGCAATATTTCAGCATGCGTATCTATGAGCAATTCTTTGATAAGTTCAGAACAAACAAAATCGTCTTCTACAACCAAGATGGTTTTTCCTTTTAATTTTAATCCTGAACTGTATTTCATTAAAAAATATTTTATATAAATAATATTAAGAAAAATAATAATCTAATTTATGAATTAACTTAATATGTTGAGCTAAATAAAGACAAAAAAAATTATCCAGGCTCAAAGTAAATTTTCTTCATAATTGAAATAAAATTTTGAAGACGTTATCGAAAAATTATAAATAGCATAACCATAGTAATTTATATATAAGTTAGAAAAAATAAAAACATCTAACATTTTTATAATTTTGTCGTATAAACTCAGAAATAAATAGCTAAAAAAATGGAAATCCCTGATTTCAAGAACAGAACAATATTAATAGTAGAAGATGATGAAATGTGTGCTTCTTTTCTAACAGAAATTCTTGAGATTACGGGAGCCAGTTTGATTCATGCTGAAAATGCATCTGATGCTATTTATTTTGTACATGATAACAATCTTATTGATATAGTATTGATGGATATTCAATTGCCAGACATGAATGGATGGCAGGCAACTAAAATAATTAAAAAAGTCAAAAAAGAATTGCCGGTTGTAATCCAATCTGCATTTTCACTTGAAACACATGTGAAAAAGAGTATTGAGGCCGGATGCGATTTCTTCGTCCCAAAACCTATTGATATAAATATGTTATATGATGTTATGGAAAAAGCAATACAAAATCAAAATTAATTTTGTTCATTATATCCTTATTCCGAATATCAAAATATCATCAACTTGTTCATGTTCTCCTCGCCACTCATCGAAAAATTTCTCTAACTCTTCATTCTGCTTTTTCATTGTTTTATCGTGAATATTTGTCAAAAGTTGTCTGAACCCGCTTGATTTTATCCGTTTTGCTTGTGGGCCGCCCAACTGGTCCTTATATCCATCTGAAAACAGGTAAATCATATCATTGGTTTTCAATACAATTTCATTATTGGTGAATGATTCCTTCTCAGCGATGAAAGTTCCAATTGGCATTTTATCAGGTTTATATTCAATCAATTCTTTATTTCTTATCAGGTAGAGCGGATTGTTGGCACCGGCATATTGTATCTTTTTCGTTTTTGTATCTAAAATGCAAAGTGCGATATCCATACCGTCTTTAGTTTCTTCATCCGAATGACCTTTCTTTATAAGTGTGTTTTTCATTCGTGCTTTCAATAAATTAAGCAGTTCATTAGCTTTAAAATCCTTATCTATTGCGGATATTTCATTTAATGTTGAAATACCTAACATGCTTAAAAACCCACCCGGTACCCCATGTCCTGTGCAATCAGCTACGGCAACAATAACTTTTCCATCTTTTTTAGCAGCCCAGTAGAAATCACCGCTTACAATATCTTTTGGCCTGAACATTACAAAATAGTTCGAAAGCAGACTTTCAATTTCAGCATTATCTGGCATTACTGATGTCTGTAAATGCTTTGCATAATAAATGCTGTCTTTTATTTCACGATTTTGATAAGAAATTTTATTTCGTTGAATTTCTATTTCTTCTTTTTGTTTTGTTATTTTTTCATTCTGAATAGATAATGCGTTGTACTGCAATTCGATTTGCTCTTTTTGTTCTTCAATCTGACGTGTGCGCTCCTTAACTTTTTGCTCCAGGATTTCTTTCTCTTTTTGCAGGTTACGTTCCCGGAATTTGATTATAAAGTAAATAATATAGATCACTGCAAAAATACAAAGCAATATAAACCACCATTGTGCATAAAATGGTTTTCTGATTACGAATGTCAGAGTTTGTTCATTACTTATTTTGCCAAAAATACTCTTGGCCCTTACCACTATTTCATATTTGCCTGATTTTGCAAGTACCAGATCAATTTCCGGGTTTGAGCTCCAATCGTTCCAATCATTCATCAGACCTTTTATCTTATATTGGTATTGGTTGGAATAAGGCTTAATAAAATAAGGCGCGCTTATATGTATCTTCAGGGAATGATTAGATTTATTAAGTTCTACACCATATAATGAAAATGTTTCACCTGAAGTTCCAGTAAACCGGTTAATAAATGCACTAAAGTCCGATTTGTAATCCGCAATTCCTTTTTGATCAATTTTTGAAAGGCCCTCATTATTATTAATGATCCACAAATTCGTATTATTGTCAGAGTATATCTGGTTGATGTTATCAAAGAGATTCAAATAATTTGGAGCAACTGAATCAGGCTCGGCATTGGATGAGATGCTTATCCATTTGTTATTGTTACGAATCCAGCTGAAATCCTGTTGAGTGAAAAAATATTTTGTATCGGTTCCCACATATTTTGACAAGGTCAGATTTGGTTGTATGGAATCATTGAAAATGGAGTAGATTCCTGTGGAAAGAAAAAATATTGGCTTTTTATTTGATAAACGCACGATGACCCTTTCGCGATATTCTGATGCGAAGCTGAAAACTTTTTCATCCTTAATTGTACCATCTTTTTTAAATTTCACTTTGTAAACTTTACTTTCAGTTCCTATCCAGTAATTCTCGAATACATCTTTCGCGAATGAAAATACTGGTTCCCCGTTTGCAACCGGGAAACTTGATATTTGCCAGTTCCCGTTTGAATTGACCGCGACTTTTATGCCATTGTTTGTGCAGATATATATAGAATTCTCTTTTGGGATAGTATAAGCAAAACTCGCTTCAACATTAGGTAATATGGGTTTTGCAAGGGTCTCGGATACTTCGTAAACTCCAGAGATTGTTATTGCAATAAGCTTGTTATTCAATTCAAGCAACTGTTTGCATTTGTGTTCAAAGCCCGGTACTTTAATAAATAAATGAGTTATGGAAGAAATATTGTATGTTTTCTTTTGAATGGTTTGGACTTCATTTCCTGTGATAATATTCCATAAAGATGACTTTGACTTTATATCTTTTGAATTTGTTAGTTTGTTTGAAGCTTCTTCTTCAGAGTTTTTTTGTTTTTTAGAAAAAATCCGTCCAAAAAATCCTTTTTTTATTTCTTTATTTTGAGGTTTTTCATCTTCAGGTTTTTGCCCGGATTGGTAAACCGGTTTTATAGTGTTTTCTGATTGAGGCTTTTTCACAACATATTCAATAAAATCTTTTTTCTTATCCAGGTAGTAAACACCATTGCTCGTACCTACAAATAATTTTCCTTTTAAGAATTCCAGGGACAGAAGATTTCCGCTGAGACCTTTATATGTAGTAAAATTTTTTACAGGTATCTCTGCATCTATTCGCGATAAACCCCGGTTATGCGCCAGCCATATTCCATGATTCCGATCAGTGCCTAAAGCATAAATTTCATCGTCAGGCAAACCGGTTTGATAATTTACCATAAATATAGTTTTGCCTGTTTTAAGTTCAAAAACCATACATCCGGCTCCTAAAGTGGAGATAACAACTTTGTTTGCATCGAGGATTTTGCCGTCATTCATTACCCCATCTGATAAATATTGCTGATCCTGCAATTGGAAATTTTTTACGGTTGTGCCATTGAAAAGATAACATTTATTATCCGAGGCACCGATAAGTAAGGTATTGTCATCAAATGGCAAGGAAAATATTATAGTCCCGTTTAAGCTGAAGTTGGCTAAAAATGGTTGCATTCCATTATCTTCGGGAGTTTGTAACCCTGCACCTGAAATGTCTACAAGAAGTCTGTCCTTAAATACCAACAAGGAATTGAATAGATTGCCTGTTTTGCTTTTCCAGGTATGCACTTCCTTAAAGTAGTGCAAATTCACTCTTGAAATTGTAGTGGGACTTAAAAAATATATGTTGTGATTTGCAAAGGCTATTTGAGAAACATTGCCAGCTCCTTTACCGCCAAGAGATATGTATTCATATTCCCCAAGCAGATTTTTTCGTAGAAAACCTATATTATTGCGACAACCAACAAATACCAGATTGCTGTTTGGTTCAGAAGCAACAACTAAAGGCAATTCCGGTGTTTTAATTAATTTCCATTCTTGCGCGTCAAAAGAAAGAATTCCTTTGCGGTTGGCAATTATAAGTACGCCGTCCTTGTCATGACATATACTGTAATTTTCAGTTAGTGATTCATCAGCTGAAGTAAAATCTGTTATAAATGGACTTCCTTCTTGTGCAGTAATAGTCGAGCTATAAAATAATATTAAAAAACAAATCAAAATGAAATGCTTGTTTGTTTTTACAGATATTATCCTGCTATTAGCTGGTTTAAAAATGATTGAAATGAAACGCAACAATGAGAGGTATGCAGGTGATTTTTTAATTTTATTCAATATCCGGTTTGTCGCTAAACAGGAGAGTTCCATAGTAAAATGTTTTGAAAATTAAAATAATATCTTTAATATTAATTCTTCCAATGATCTTTTGGGAACATGATGAATATTTTCTTTATCGCGCCAATATTTTGTGTCGCCTGATTCAGGCATAGGCTCAATAACAATTTGTTCTGAAGGTTTTCCTAAGGCAATGACCTGAAGAATTTCATATTTTTCAGGTATTTGAAATATCGATCGAAGTTCATCCCGTTTGATACTGCCTATTATACAACCACCCAGTCCTTTTTCTGTAGCACCCAACAAAATACTTTGGGCTGCAATTCCATGATCGCAGAAAAAATTAGTAGTTATTGAAGTATCTCCCAGCATAATGATATATGCAGAAGGGCGTTCTCCTTCGACCGGACCGGTCCAATCCCTCAAATAACCTGCCCAGGTAAGATTAGGAAATATTAGCTCATTCGTTTTAGAATCTGACGAGAGTAAGTATTTTATTGGTTGTGCATTCCTGGCCGATGCCGAAAGCCTTGCCAAATCTATTAAATCGCGTAAAACGTTTGCGTCAACGGAATAATTTTCATGAAATCTTCTGTAACTTCGATTTTGCAATATAAGATCTTTTATCATATTTTATTTATTTGTTATGTGGTTGGGTCATCTTCTGATTTTTGACATCAGGTTCTTATTCAAATATATAAGTATAATTTGATAAAAGAGTTTATTGATTTGTCTTTTCTGTTATTTTTGTTGCCTTCTTATATAAACTAACTTTCACTTCAAGACATTGTTTAATATAAACATACAATAAATATAGCATGAAAAAAAATATTTTTTTTCTAATTGATAAATTTTAAAAAACATTTTCGCTTTAGTATATTTAAGGTAAAATTAAAATTAAAAATAAATGATTCCATTTAGAAATTTTGTACTACAATGCTTTTCGCTTGCTTTTTTATCAAATACAAGTAGCATTTTTGGTCAGAATATCGAACCAGTGCAAGCTATCCAAATAATGACACAGAAAGCTTCGGAAGTCAAAACAACTATTTACGATGCTTATATGCATGAGCGAATAGGCAATAAATTTGTGGATAAAACCTCATTTTTCAAGATAAATGTATCTCCGTTTAAAATTTATGTACGGGAATCTTTGCTGGGAATTCATATAGAAGGTTTATATAGCGAAGGCTATAATGAAAACAAGATGTTAATTTCAACAGTGGGATTTCCATGGATTCATACTTTGCTTGATCCCAGGGGTAAAAAGGTTCGCAATAATCATCACCACACTATTTATGAAACAGGTTTTGAATATTTTGTTTCAGTAATAAATGAATTGCTAACCATGCATCGTGATGAAATTGAATTAAGTTATGATGGTGAAGAGACCAAGCTAAACAGGAACTGTTATAAAATTACCATTACAGATGATAATTTTAAATATATCAATTACACTGTACAACCTGGTGAAAATCTTTCTTCTATTGCTAAACGACTCTTTATAAATGATTATATGATACTCGAATTGAATCCTCATATAGATTTCTATAATGATGTAAAACCTGGACAAGAAATTAAAATACCTAATGTATATGCTAAGCGTATGATTTTATACCTTGATAAAGACTTAATGCTGCCAATTCAGATTGATATCTATGATGACAAAGGACTTTATGCCGGTTATTCCTATATTAATCTAATAATTAACCCTGCTTTTTCATGGAACGAATTCAATACAACTTTTAAAGATTACCATTTCAGGTAATTACAAAAAAATAACATAAAACACTAAATATCAGATACTTTATTATTGATGATTTTTGACAGAATTCGTCAAAAAAATTTTTTCTTGGGGGACAATTTTACAATCTTTGATATATTATTTTCATAGACAGAAAAGAGAAAATTACTGATTATCCCCATGATAGCTGATATCCAACTTAGTACTGAAGAACTTGAAAAAAGAATTAATTTTTTAGAGGCTGAAAACAAAACACTTAGGCAACGAGAATTTTCAATATTAAGAGTGCTTCCCGAGATAGTTTTTATGATAGATTTAAATGAACGTTTCATTTTTCTGAATAATACTTGTCTGGAAAAATTTAAACTTACCAACCGGGATATTGAAAGAAACATTTCACTTAAAGAATTAATTTCTAATCGGAGTTTACATCATCTCCGAAAGTTGTATCTGAAAGAAAAGTATCAGGAAACTTTGCATGCCCGTGAAATAATTGGAATTAGAAAAGATGGCACTCGTTTTACATTTGCAGCTTATTTTACAAAATTAATAGAGAACGAAAAATTAAAAGGTTTTATAGGAATAGGTTTTGATCAAACAGAACAAATTACAATAGAAAAACAACTTACTGAAGCAAATCTGGCAAAGATGAAATTTCTTTCAATTATTGCGCATGATTTACGAAATCCGTTTAACTCTTTACTTGGATTTTCAACGCTTCTTTTAGCCAATTATGATCGCTACTCGGATGATAAGATCAAGGAATATCTGCAATACATGTCAAAATCCGCAAATCAGGGACATCAATTACTTGAAAACCTTCTTGATTGGGCCAGGGCCAACACACGAAAAATTGAAATTAGTCCTGAAACTTTTAACCTTCAACATTCCATATCCGATACAGTTGGATTGCTTTCCGGAAGCGCTTCTAAAAAAGCAATAACCATTACCCAGCAAATTTCTGAAAATTCACATGTATATGCAGATCAAAATATGATCCGCACAGTTATCCGGAATTTGATTTCCAATGCTATTAAATTCACTCCCAGAGGAGGCTTGATTAGAATTGTTTCACGTGACGAAAAAGAATTTACTTTTATTGATATTACCGATAACGGCGTTGGAATAAGTGAAGATAAATTAAACAACCTCTTCAGTTTAAGCAGTGATTATTCTACACTGGGCACTGAAAGGGAAACAGGTACAGGACTTGGGTTAATACTTTGCTATGAATTTATTATTCTGAACAAAGGTAATATTTCAGCTTCAAGTATTCATGGACACGGCAGCTCATTTACCATTAGCATTCCAAAAACGAAAATCAATTAAGTTTTTTGTAATTATCTTTTTTACTTCCCTTTAATTATTATAATAGTAATGTATAGATCATTGTGGCATAATTACGCAAAGACACCCTTCGACAAGCTCAGGGTGATTATAGGTCATGCTGAGCCTGTCGAAGTATGACCTAAAATAAATAGCTTCTAATTTAAACAACATGAAAATATACATTTAGTAATTTTGTATTATGCCTTGCAAAACGTATTTTTAAACATTTTTACAATACAAAACAATAAAAATTAATAACTTGCTTTCCAGAACAGTTTTATTACAAACCTTAAAATATAAAAATATGAGAAAATTGAATTTATTATCTCTTATGGTGATTTTTTTCGCCTTTTTAAATATTCCAATATCAGCTCAGGATGATGTTGATGAAAAGGTAAAAGACAAAACCAATGAGCGCGTCGATCAGAAAACAGACGAAGGTATTGATAAAGGACTGGATGCAGTTGAAGATGGCGTTGGAAGCATATTTAAGAAAAAAGACAAAAGTGCCAAACAGGAAAAAACAGAGGATAAATCTTCTGCAAATAAAGAAGAAAATAGTGATAATTCGTCTGTAAAACAAACTACTACTCCTTCTTTGTCATCATATTCAAAATTTGATTTTGTACCTGGTGAAAAGGTTATCTTTTATGATGACTTTTCTCAGGATGCACTTGCTGATTTCCCTGCCTTATGGAATACAACCGGTTCGGGCGAGGTAACTACAACCAATTTATATCCGGGTAACTGGTTTAAAATGAAGTCAGGAGCAGCTTTTATGCCGGAAGTGACTATCCCTTTTAATGAAAATTTCACTTTTGAATGCGATTTGATATTTAGGGATCAACCCAACAGTGATAATGCCGAGTCTTTTGAAATTTCTTTTGTTAAACCAGGGCCTGAATGGAAGATTGGCGATAATATTGAGAATGGTTGTACAATATCTCTTGGAGGTAACAGAGCAGCATCCTGGAAGGATGGCACTGATTTTTATTCTTCTAACGATCAGCCAAATGATATTATAAGTAATGGTAATTATGATAAAAAAATAAGAATTTCAATCTGGGTACAAAAACAGAGGTTACGTTTATATTTAAATGATTCAAAAATATTGGATTTACCCCGTTTACTTGCCCCGGATTTAAATTGCGATAAGCTTGAATTCTCTTTCGGCTCTAATGGCGGATTAAATTCTTTAATGACCAATGTGAGAATAGCTGTTGGTTTACCAGATACACGAAGCAAACTTTTAACCACGGGAAAGTTTGTCACACATGGGATTACATTCGATGTAAATTCTGATAAAATTAAACCCGAATCCTACGGCACATTAAAAGACATTGCTACTGTATTGAAAGAAAATGCTGGTGTTAAAATTAAAATAGTTGGTCATACCGATAGCGATGGCGATGCTGCTCAAAACTTAGATTTATCGAAACGCCGTGCTGCTTCGGTGAAGAATGAATTAAGTAAGAATTTCGGTATTGATGCATCACGCATAACAACTGATGGTAAGGGTAAAACCGAACCCATAGCGCCTAACGACACTCCTTCTAATAAAGCTCAGAATCGAAGGGTTGAATTTATAAAAATGTGATTTTACTGTTGGTTTCGTAATGGAACTATTATAAAAAAATGCCACGAATGCACGAATGAAAAACGAATAATCATTAGTGCATTTGTGGCATTTTTTCTTTCAAAGGATTCTATCTGGTTTTTAGTATTGATTAAAACCTGCAACTACCTTGAGAAATTAAACTCATAGGCTATTTTATGTTTTTCTTTATTTGCATTATCATTATAATTCGTTGAACCATTTTCTTTCAATTCTTTATCATAAGGAGTTCCTTTAAATGGACCTAAAGAATATTTGAAGATGTCATTTATTTTATATGAGATCTCATCTTTCTTGGAATTTTGTCCGGCGCATGTACTATTTGTTTTTTCAATTTTGCTCCCTGAAAATGCACCATATTCAGATAGTGCCTTGACTTCTACTGTATAAGTTCCATTTCTTTCAAAATGCAGTTCTACTTCTGAGGCTTTAGTATACTTATCACTATCCTGAAAGCTTGCAATCCCTGAAATATTCCATTGTAATTTCTGAGTTTCTTCAGAAGAAAAATCACCTGTGGTTTTTACCGTGGCATCAGTGCCATCCATAACGCAAACATAACAATCATTATTAACGTATTTTGAATAAATATCATTAGTCATGTCTGAAGTAAATGTGCCTTCAGCCTCAAGACGCTTAATTTTATTCAATGAAATTTTTCTATTTACATTTCTTGTTTCTTTATAAACGTGTTCTTCAGTGCCTTTGTTATTAGCTAAATCACCGCATAAAATATTTTTTGTATAACTTGAATCTACGGATTTAGCTTCCAAATCTTCAATTTTAATCTTGCCTTTATAAGGGCATGGTTCGGAGTATAAAATATCTTCAAGAAAATCTTTGGCGTATTGATTAATAAAGTCGTTTGTAGAAGGATCTCCGATCCTGGAAAGTCTGTTTTGCGGCTTTACATCTCCGCCTTTTCTCATCGTACCGGAAACCAAAAAACTATTATTACCATAGCATCTGATTGTAAGAGCAATTACATAATCTGCATCTAATTTATTAGCTGCATCCGGAAGTATGTCATTATCCACATGGCCAAAATTAATTTCGTTGTATCGCGCATTTTCAAGCATTGTCACAATGTCTGAACGGGTGGCAATATCAAAACATGGCAGTTCTTTACCAATCGCTGAAGCGAGCTCTTTACAAAGATTATCGCCAAAAGAATAAATTGCATCAGCGTTACATAATTCCTCATAGTAAAATGGATAAATCAGAATTTTCTTTTTTTTATCTTTTGCAAAACCAGTGATGCATACTCCAAGAAATAATATAATTAATAATTTTCTCATATTCATTATTTTTGAATGTCACAATTAGGCAATAATTTTTTTAAGCGGCTTAATTCGCTGGATGATATTTGTGTTTTCTTCAATCCCAATAGTTTCAGTTTATTTATATTTCCTATTTGTTCAGGTAATTTTGTGATGGGATTCATGTCGAGATAAATTTCATTCAGGTTTGTCAGGGAGCAAACAAAATCCGGAACCTCGGTCAATGAATTACCATACAATCCCAATACCTTTAGATTACTTAGTGCTACAATATTTTCAGGGATTTGAGCCAAAGAATTCGAAAAGCCAACGAGGTAGAGTTCTTTAATGTGAACTTCAGTTAAATTATTGATAATTTCAGTGAAGTCTAAAGTCTTGTTAAGGTGGTAGCCGCTAATATAAACTATTTCCAGGTTTGGGAAATCATATAATCTGTTCAAAACATTAAAATCTTCAATATTTGAATTTGTTAAACTAAGTATAAATACAGATGAATCGGTTCCGCTACTTTTGTTTGAAGGTTCGTCCTTTTCAAAATCACTTTTTATTTCATCTCCTAGTTTAAACGAAACATCCATGTCTGAATTTTTAAGCATTTCAGTAATCTGGTTAGTTGATAAACTATTTAACTTATTTGTTAAATCAGTTAATCGTTTTGTAGCTTTAGCAGATTCGTCAGGATCTGTCCAATTTGTTTTTGTTGAAATGTCATTGATTTCTTTTTCTATTTGAGATTTTTGTTTCTCAATGGCTTGATTATCCTGTGCATTAGATGCAGATTCAAAAACTAAAACAATCAGGCAAGCCAGAGAAATCAGTTTAAATAATTTGAATTTAAAATGTGACATAGCTTTAAAATATAAGGTTGTTTTATTACACGTTGGAAACCATGAAAGATAAAGATATAAAACATATTAACAAAACATTAGGTACTTTAATATTATTCAGATTTGAAAGAAAGCGTTAAGCAATAAGGATACTTATAAATTATTACCTCAATATATATTAGAGGATTTTCAGTATTTATCTGTTAATAATCATCTTTTTCATATTTTTGCACTTGCCAATTAAACCAAATAACTATAATTTAATGACGAATTAGAAAATTACTGATAACTAAACTGACGGTTTTAAAGAAATTATTATAATTAACCAAAAATTGCATTACCTGTATGTCCGCCCAAATACTCCTTGTAATTCTCCTGGCTTTCCTGATTAATTTAATCACAACTTTATCTTATTCGGTAAGGATTGTTGGCATTCGAACCGGACGAATTGCCATTTCTTTTTCTTTATTCAATATTTTGGTATTGATCTCAAGAACCGCCTATGGGTTTCAGGCACCATTATTGGCAAATACAGTAGAGAAAAATATTAAAATGGGCGTCTTTACAGGCATGGCTGATTTCCAATGGATAATATTTGCAAGCACTATCGCTACGGTAATTGGAGGATTTCTAATACCCAGCTTCCAACGCCTTCTTTCGATAGCAGTATTGAAATTCAGCGAAACGAAATCGGTTCCAAAGATTTTTCTCAGAAGCTTATCAAAGGAAGGGGTTTATCATTTTAAAGAAAGTTTGGTATGGCCCAAAAGTCAAAATTTGAAAATTAATTTTCTCGACAATTTTCCATGGAAAGTATTCCTGATGAATGTTTTTGCAGTTGCTATTTTAACTATTGGCGTGCTGTCTTCTATTTATGCCGGTTATCTTAATCCTGATTTCAGATCAACAGCAAGTTCATTATCAGCAATTATTAATGGAATGGCCACTATTTTAATGTTTGTCTTTATTGAT